>Ga0102944_1000248_pt1 | contig 44138 bp, 41 predicted proteins | sample SalPonD_shore_MG_FD_78172 | JGI IMG/M metagenome (GOLD analysis project Ga0102944, IMG submission 78172) | Salt pond soil microbial communities from South San Francisco under conditions of wetland restoration - Salt Pond MetaG... | ecosystem: Environmental > Aquatic > Marine > Intertidal zone >... | reverse complement strand
GAAATTAGTCCAAAGAATATTAATGGATATGCGCTTATATTCCCAGCACTAACACCTACAAAATCATAATATGCTGTACTTAAGAAATCTCCCCAACTTAATGCTAACACTTTCCATTCAGGAATCAAATTACTATTTGGAATTATATCTGTAACATTCAATTTAGGAAATGTCCATGTGATTATCTCCCCATTGATCGTATGTATGTCATATTGTTCATATGTACTTATGCCTTCACATCTAACTTTACTATATGATGGAGATACATATAAATAAAGATATGAATCTTTTGCTTCTAGACCGGAACTATTTATGTCTAAATAGATATAAATACTCATGCTTGCACTTACATTGAAGTTTCCATTTAGTCCAACGGTTACAGTATAATTCGAACCATTCTCATCAAAACTAATATTCTTAAGATCAATCCAAGGAATTTGCACGGATACGGAAGTGAATTTATCCTCAACTTCTCTATATAGATCATTTGATTGATCTGTTAATTGATTATCATCGCCAACTCTTTCCATAGTTACAGGAAAAGGTGGCAACCCTTTTGCCTGAACAAATAAGGGAAATAGTGAAAATCCAAAGAAACACCAAATTAAGAGATATAATGCAATTTTCTTATTAATTAACATTTTTGTTTAGGATTCTGTTTATAATTTTATTCTAGATTAAAGATTTATTTAAAGATATCTAATATGGTCTTATCCATAATCTCAATTTCTGTATTTTTTAAACCTATTTCTGTTCTGAGGAATGTGATCTGTTTTTAAAAATTGATCTACACAAAAAAGTAAAGTATAAATCCTTAAATAAGATCTTTTTACTTTTGAATTCAAAATAGAATTTACGAGTGGGTGAAATAAGAAATGATTTTAATTTTAACTTCTAAGAGATTTTAATTTTTTCTCAAACACTTAATTTAAGAATTTCGGTAACTTATATATAATAATGATATTAGAAGGTTTTCTTCAAAATATTGAGAACGAACTCAAAAACTTAAAAAATGAATAATAAAATGTTCGATAAAAAAATCAAATCAGGTGAAAAGAATTTCAGAAACAATCATTAAACTTGAAAATTTGAGCAAGCATTTTGGATCTCTGAAAGCAGTTGATAACATAAATTTAGAGGTCAAGAAGGGAGAGACTATTGGATTAGTAGGACCAAACGGGGCGGGAAAAACGACGACGATTAAAATGATCTCAACTATTATGAAACCCACAAGTGGTAAAATTTTTGTTCAAAATAAACATGGGGAACTTCAAAATCTGCTCACAAATGACAGAAATTTAGTTCCTAGAGGATTTCTCATAGATATTCCCTCTTTTTATGAGATGACACCGGCACAATTACTAAAATATTTCGCAAAATTACAACATTATCCAAACGATCAAATCGAAGACAGAATGAACAAATTACTTCAATTATTCAATTTATACGAGTGGAAATATGAAAATGTCGAGGATTTCTCAAAAGGGATGAAGCAGAAATTAGGAGTTATACAAGCAATCATTCACGATCCAGACTTCATCATCCTTGATGAACCTCAGACTGGGCTCGATCCAAAAGCGCGTATTGATATAAGGCGTTTTATACGGTCCCTACAGAAACAAGGAAAAACTATCTTCGTTGCTTCTCATTTATTACATGAAATCTCAGAAATATGTGATAAAATCGCATTAATCAATCACGGGCAAATCATTGCATTCGATACTATTGAAAATCTGGAAATTAATCTTAAAACAAATGAGTTAGTTTTCCAAACTTTAAGTGAAATCACTCCAGATAAATTAAAAACGATAATAGACAATTTAACCATGGAATTTGATCCTTATCTGGATAAGGATTTAGATCCAAAAATATCTAAAATACCAGTATCCTATAACATAAAAGAAAAAGAATTTACCATATATTATGATGGTAAAAGGGAATCTCGAGCAGAATTACTAAAAATTCTAGTGAATAAATTTCCTGAACTGAATATTATATCATTTTCACAACCAAGAACATCTCAATTAGAAAGAATTTATGAACAATTAATAGGAGCAGAAGCTCAAAACGAAATGAATCGAAGGAGGTTTAATTAGTAAAATGGACTTTTTGAATAAATTATATTCAGGAATGAAGCCGATTGGACATACATTTGTATTTGAGTTAAAGAAACAATGGAAAAAATTTATTGCTTTTTCAGTTATTACTGTTGGACTAGTTCTATTAGCAAGTTGGTTACCTTATGCATTTTTTCCTGGAAATGCTATGCCGGAAATCCAAACTGAATACTTCAGAACAAATCAGACTTTTCTTTCATTCATTCTGATCTTTGCAAATTGTTTCTTTTTTTCAGGTATAATATGTTCAGAATATGACAAACAAACGGGATTTATCCTCTTTCCGAAGATAAACAAATATAAACTGATTATTGGAAAATATATTGGCAATTATGCGTTAGTAATGGGTATCACTGGTGTGTTTTATTTCACATTAGGATTACTTGGATTATACTATTATGGTGGACCTCTTAACTTTAGGTTCTTTCAATCATTTGCGATGGCACTTTTATATATTCTAGCAGTAAGTAGTTTTATAACTTTTTTCAGTTCATTTATGAAAAAAGAAAATATAACAATCATTACTACAATTCTAATTCTTCTAATCGCTTTTAATGTGATTACACAATTTATCACCTTAGCCAACCCAGATTTCGAACCACTTTTTTCATTACAATACGCGGGAAATTTAATGTCTTCTATTCTATATTTAGAGTTTCCGGATACGGTCGCGGAACGTTATTTTCAAATTACCATTAGAGATTTCACCATCAGAACGTGGAATACACCAACGATAATGGCGGGAATTTCTGTTCTGTTGATTTATACATTTTTTAGCTTCTTATTTGCGGCAATTATTTTTAAGAGGAGGCAACTATAGAATGATAAATCAAAGATATAGTATGAAGAGAAATTGGAGAACCCTTTTCATACTTGGATGGATCATTATGGGATTGCTTATCATTCCAACATTTATGACAGCAGCAAATTACTCAGTTAGATTACAAAAAGGAAAAATTAATCAAAAGATAACGATTTATGATAAAGATATTTGGGATATCACTGTGAATGATACATATGGTCCAGAAGAATTTTTTGGAGAGAATGCTAATATTACTGGGGCAAATGGGAAATATATTGTACGTAGTTGGTATGATGATGAAGTGAATACCTCAGCCTTGTTTTTAAACTTACTGATACCAAGAGAGAAAATAATTGCTTTTTTTGGTCCTCCATATAATCAAAGTTATATTGATGAAAAATACAACTCGACCTATAAAATAGGTTTTATTTTGATATCAAAATGGAATTTTATTTCAGGAGCGTTTCCAGAGAATGCCAGTTTTCCGAATGATGCCCTATATTTGCTAAAAAATCCCGAAGATTTCAAAACCTTACTAGATGATTATAATTCATTTGTTGATGAAGTAAATAATGATCTATTTTTCCCAATAACTTTATCAAATTATAGTATTAAAGAGTTCTTATTTCGATTTTTCAGTATTCAGATGGGAATTCTTGGACCAATAGATACTTATTTAACAGAGATGATAGATAATCTGAACAGTGATAATGTTTCAAGTATAGGAAATACCCTTAGATTGGAAGAGAAAGATCTAGATAACTATACAATCCAGATATCATTTGGAAAAATGGGATTGCCATCAACTATAACTTATCTAGATGAGGATGGGAAAGTATTTTATAAAATAACAACATATGATACAGAATGGACAGTTTGGCTTACTCTAAGTATTGTTGGAGCTGCAATTATTGCTTTAGTGGTGTATGCTTTTTATAAAAATTGGAAACGTAAAAAGGAATTCCAAACATCGCTAAAACGAGTCCAATCTTAAGAATAAATATTTAGAATTTTTTTTTCTCTTTTTTAGTCTTTCTTAATTTCACTTATTTAAAATAGTAGAATATTACTATAGAATTGTACTATCTCGAGATTTAGATCTAATCTAAACCCTCCTCTGGTCCGAAAAGCTTTCTCTTTGTTTTATATCTTCCATATTTTTTAGTCAATTCAATCATCTTATCCATTCGCTCAAACGGAGTACCTCTATTAACTCCACCTCCTGTGGAAAGGATATAACCACTTCCAGGACCATAAATAGTAATATTTTCAATGATTGTTTGTTTCAAAACTTCATCATCATGTTCTCTAAGCATTACATCTCGACCAGGGATTTGTCCTACTAAAGTAAATTTGTTCTCTAAATTCATTACTGTTTCTTTCGCCTGCTTATGAGGCCCCCATTCTTGCCCATGAAACATCGCGTATCCCCAATCTCCGATTTCATCAAGAAAATGCTCAGCTTCATTCTCTGAATGATAGAACATAGCTCCAGTCATTGGCATCAGTTCTTCACATACTCTCTTATGATACGGAGCAAAAAATTCATCAATATATTTCCTTCGCATAAAACCGCTGACATGGTCTGCTATAAGTATAATAGTGCTATACCCACCAATAAGTTCAATCCATTCTTTTTGGAATTTTATAACGACTTCTGTACACTTTTCTAATAGAGTATGAATTAACTCAGGTTTCTTGACCATATGAAATAGAAATTTGTTGTATCCATAAATTAAAGTCGCTAATTCTACGGGACCAAATTCTCCTGTACCAGCTGGTTTTATACCAGATTCTAAGGAATATTCAATTTTTTCTAACCACTCTCCAGTTCCAGGCAAGTCCCATAAAGTGTCTGGGACTTTTAAATCTTCAATTTTATCGGGTGATTGGATAGCCCTTTCTAACACAGATGGGATTAAATCCTCGGGTTCCATTAATTTACACCCTAAAGCTTCTGCAACTGCGTATGGTTGATATATAGAAACTGCACAATAGGCATCAGAAAATCTCTCTTTAAACCTTTCTCCAGTCTCAATTTGTAAGTCCACATCATTAAGGTATTCTTTCACTTTCTTGCCTGCGAAGTCTGCCATAAGGTCAAATTCGGGAAAAAATAAGACAGGTACTCTGTCTGGCTTTAAATAAGCCATCGATTTTAACATACGAGCTGCTGGGTTCAATTCTCTTTTAGGTGACATCTTTGTTCTATAAATTGGTTATTTTATTTACTAAAATTATTTTGAATTTCAATTAAATCTTATTATTCTTAAGATTAATTTAGTTTTTATAAAAATTCAATGATTCTATTGATTTTAAAACACAAACTATACTGATAATAAGTTATTTATAGAATTCATAATATTCCTAAATATCTTTATAGCAAGTAAAGTAGCATTTTAATTCTATTTCATAACAAATTAAGAGAAAAAAATAAAATGAGTAAGAAACCAAATATTATTCTAATTTTTGAAGACCATAAAGCTTTTCATGGACATGGACAGCAAGCAAATGCTCCTAAGATTCATAAACCAAATTTTGAACGATTAGTGAATGAGGGTGTTGAATTTTCACAATCTTATACCGCCTGTCCATTATGTGGTCCAGCGCGAAGAACACTCCTTACTGGGTTATACCCACATAGTCATGGAGAAATAAAAAATGAAACAAATGAAGATTACCTTAATGAACTATATTTTGAAAAGCTGGCAGAACAAGGATATAAAAATTATTATTTTGGTAAGTGGCATGCGGGAGCTGGAACCGCTTTAGATTTTGGATGTGAAGGATTCTCGTTAAAAGGGTATGGAAATCCTTATATGACACCTGAATATGAGAAATATTTAGAGCAAAACGATTTAGATTATATTCAAGTTAAAATTCAAAAAGACTTTAAAGATCCTATTTCGAAAAATCTTGGGATAAAGGAGGGAGATTTATATGAACCGCGATTTCCAGTACACTCAGAATATTTCTCAGCGATTATGACCACTCCAAAAGAGACACATGAAGCATTTTTTCTTACAAGTATGGCTTGTGATAAACTAAAAGAAATCGCAAAAGATGAAAATAAACAGCCATTTCATATGAGAATTGATTTTTGGGGACCCCATGAACCTTATATTACCTCCCAAGAGTATTTAGACTTGTATGATTCAGAAAAAGTTCCTCAACACCCAAATTTTATAGATAATTTGGATACTAAACCAGAATTATATAGAAGGCAAAATGGTGATCTTATCAGTAAAGATAAGCATTTAATATTGCCGAATCCCTTGCCTTGGTCAGAATGGCAAAAAATACTAGCTATTAATTATTCAGAGCAAACCCTAATTGATGAGGCAGTTGGTAATTTTCTAGATACTTTGGAAGAGTTGGGGTTAGCAGAGAACACAGTAGTTATTTGGGCGGCAGATCATGGTGATGCTGTAGCATCTCACGGAGGACATTTTGATAAAGATGCCTATATGCCCCAAGAGGTAATAAGAGTTCCTTTAGCTATTAGATGGCCAGATGTCGTCTCCTCAGGACAAAAATGTGATAAATTTGTAAGCAATGTAGATTATCCCTGCACCTTCTTAGATATAGCTGATACAAAATTTAGTAATCCCGTTCATGGAAAGAGTTTGGTACCTTTATTAGAGAATCAAAATATAAAATGGAAAGAGGAGCAATTCGTTGAAACTCATGGGCATTTTACCACGATTGTGGGAAGAGCCTTAATAACGGAGCGTTATAAATATATCTATAATGAAGGCTATATGGATGAATTGTATGATTTGAAAGAAGATCCTTATGAATTAAATAATTTAATTGATAGAGAAGACTACAACGACATTTTAAAGGATATGAAAACGAGATTGCAATCCTGGCGAGATATAACCAACGATGATATTACCTTCGATATGATTAAAGGAAAAAAATTGAATCGATAATAATGACTTACCTCAAACCCACTCGACTTTTATATCTTCTCTAGGAGGAATTCTCATATAATTGGCATCTGGATATCCAATTGCTAAAGAATAGCCTACGCGATGATCTTTTGGAATTTTCATAAGTTTTTTGATTTTTTTTGATCGATTCGAAAAATAAGTAAGATACCCTAATGAACAAGTTCCTAAACCGAGTAATTCTGCTCCGAGCATAATATGGGTAGCTGATAAGCTACTATCTTCAGTTATTCCTCCGATTTCCGTCTTGCCATGAATACTAATTAATTGCCCATTCCAACACCAAAAATCAATTCCTTGGTTAACCTTTTCTAAAATCCATTTTGTTTGAGGCAACATTTCAATGGATTCTTTGTATCCCTTTTCTGACATTTGGGTTTTCAAAATTTCTCTGCCTCGCTCGTTATCAGCCATATTTACAAAATTTTGCATATTATTTGTTATTTCTTCCGAAATCTTGGAGACTACGTCTTTATCTTGCACGACAGAGAAAAATATATTTTGAGTATTTTTCGCGGTAGGTGAATATCGTGTTAAATTAAGAAGTTTCTCAATATCTTCTTTGGGGATTATTTTATCTTTGAATTGTCTCCTAGATCTACGGACAAATGCTAAATCTCGAAAAGAGTCAAAATTAGGTAAGTTTCGTTTAATATCTTTTACAACAAAGAGATCTTGATCATATTTTTTTAATTTAATTGCTTCAACAGGACATATTGCCACGCAATGACCGCATTGAATACAAGTATCTTCAAATATATCCGCTATTTCAAGATTATCAGACTTTATGAAAAATAACTGAGCAGGGCAGGCTTTAACACATGCTCTACATTTCGTACATTTATCTCTATCAACTTCAATAAGAGAATTGTTTATATTTTGCATTATATATTTTTTAAATTATTTTCTTATTAATTCTATTTATCTTTTATATGAAAAAAATAATGGTAAAAATTAGATAGGAAAAAATTAAATAAAGAAGAACTTTGGATCTTCCTTACTTCATTGAAATTAAGATTTTTCTTGATCTGATTTTCCCGTTATCAACATCTCTATTAATTGGTTTATTCGAGGGACCATAGAAGATGGATTAGGTAAATCTCCTTCAGATAAGAGACTATTTTCGAATAATTGAATAACAATTGGTTTTATCATTTCATTATCTTTGTCTTCATTATACATTCGGATTAAATTTTCTACAATAGGATGTTTTGGATTGAATTCAAGAATTTTTTTGGGGATGCTAAATTTTTCTCCGGAGATATTTTGCGTCCAATAACGCATCGCTCGTTGTTGACTTGATGTGGGACCGCTTGCTGGATTTGCTAATCTACAAGGACTTCCGTATAACTTATCAGATGTTTTTGCACTAATAATTTTATCTTCTAATATTGATTCTACATATTCTAAAAATGATTTGATTTCTTTAGGGACCTTTTCTTTTTTCTCTTTTTGTTCCTTTTCTTTCTCCTCTTCTTTTTTTTCTTCCTCTGGTTCAGCGACGTCGATAGGTGAGAATTGAAAATACTTCATTTCTTTTTCCTCCCCCTCTCCTTCTTCCATCTCCACTTTATAATCGTTTATATTCATCATTAAGAAATTATCAATCGGTTCATTAAAGAGGATAACTTCGAGATCATTCTCATCATAATATCCCAAATGCGGAGAGCTCTTCATTATTTCTAAATCTTCCCCAACTAAATATAAAATTTTTTCTTGATCATCCTTCATACGATCTATATAGTCTCTGAGTCCAATTACCTCATCCTTCTCAGTTTTTGACGTCTTAACTCGTATTAAGTCTTTGAGTTTATCCTTTCGAGCGACATCCGTAATAATTCCTTCCTTAATAAAATGGGCAAATTCATTCCAGAATTTCAAGTATTTTTCTTTATCATTTTCTGCGAGATCTTTTAATTCCCGGATTAGTTTCTTAACGATTAACCCACTCATCTTCATCATTAAGCGATTGGATTGAATGGTTTCTCGTGATATATTTAATGGAATATCCTCCGATTCAAGAATTCCTTTTACGAATCTCATCCACTGAGGGATTAGCTCCTTACAATTTTCCACAATCATTACATTTTTCGAATAAAGAGCTAAACCATAATCCGTTTCAGGCTGTAAAATGTCTTGAGAAGGCGATTCTGGGATATATAAAAGAGATCGAAATCGTATACGTCCTCCTACTTGGTAATTTATTACATGAAGATAATCATCATAGCGATTGGAAATATAGTGATAAAATTCTTTATATTCTTCCTCAGTTATCTCATCCTTTTTCTTCTTCCAAATTGGTTCGACTTTATTAGCTGGCTCTTTCTTTTTTTCCTCTCCTTTCTCTTCTTCCTCCTCGACTTTTATCTTACCCTCTTCTGGAGTGATTCCTTCTTCCAATTCATAAATATAGATTGGAAAGGGTACGAAATTAGAATATTTTCTTATAATATTCTCGAGACGGAATTCATTTAGATATTCCTCATCCTCTTCCTGTAAGTAAACGATTACATCAGTACCTCGTCTCTTCTTATCAATTGATTCAATATTAAATTTTCCTGTACCCTTGGATTCCCATTCATAGGCATTTTCTTCTTTCAAATAAGATTTTGTGCGTACTATAACGTTTTTTGCAACCATGAATACTGAGTAGAATCCAATTCCAAATTGACCTATAATATCTAAATCTACTGTTTTCTCTTCCTCATCCTTCATCTCTTTCAATTTTTGAATAAATTTCTCAGTCCCACTTCCTGCAATCGTCCCTAAATCATTTATAAGTTCATTCTTTCCCATTCCAACCCCATAATCTCTTATAGTTAATGTTTTTTCTTTTGGATTAAAATAAAGTTCAATCCGCAAGTCCTCATCTGGATCCTCAATATCCCTGTTAGTTAAAAGAATAAATTTAATTTTCTTCAACGCATCGACAGCATTGCTTATCAATTCTCGTAGAAATATCTCTTTATGTTTATATAATGACTTACTCAAAATATCGAGTAATTTTCTTATTTCCGCCTGAAATTCATATTCATGTTCACTCATATGTAAAAAAATTTATTTTTATTTTTAAAAATTATTTTAATAGTTCTAAAGATTCAAGAGGATATTTGAAGGATTTTGATAGTTTTTTAGAAAAAAATATAAATTTAAATTTCAAAACGTCAATAATAAAACACGATAGTGATGATTTCGAGGAAGTTAGAGAAGAAAATACAAAAAGAGAGCTACATTCTTGAGAAAATATAAGGAATTTGAAAGAATAGAAAAAAAAATATATACAAAAAAATAGTGAAAAATTTATGGTAAAAGTAATTGTTGTTCAATTAATTGGTTTAGAAATTAAAAAATATGGTGAGGATTTATTTTAGGCGCAAAATATAAAGGAAAGAAAAAAATCGAGTTAATAAACCTGCCAAAACCTACACCTAAAGCTAATGAAGTACTAGTAAAAGTAAAATATGCTGGAATTTGTGGTTCGGACCTAGAGGCTTACAAAACAGGGCTTTATCCTGCTCATGTCGTATTAGGGCATGAAATTTGTGGAACAATTTCAGAGCTCGGATCTGATGTAAAAAGATGGAAATTAGGAGATCGTGTTACAATTTTTCCTGCAATCGCATGTGGGAGATGTTATTTTTGTAAACGAGGTCTTATTAATCTCTGTGCCTTTGCTGATGAAATTGGAATCGGCGCGGACGGTGGATTCGCCGAATATATATTGGTTAATGAAGAAACTCTTATTTCATTACCAGATTCAATTCCTGATAAATATGGGACTATATTTGATCAGATTGCTACTCCATTAATGGGTTTAAGAGAAATAAATTTCATCACTGGAAATTCTGCTGTCGTACTAGGGATGGGAACGATGGGGCAGTTTACATTACAATGTTTGAAGTTGGCTGGAGCCCGAACAATTGTTGTTGTAGAAAAAAATCCACATAGATTAGAGATAGCAAAAAAATTTGATCCTGATATAGCATTAAGTAAGCTTAAATTATCTAAAATCAAAAGAGCAAATAAAAAAGGAATATCTGGAGCTGATTTTGTCTTCGAATGTTCAGGTGTGCCTATATTGGTGAATGCTGCCATAGATGTTGTTCGGAAAGGTGGAACTATAGTTCAGATAGGATTATGGGACAAACCACTTGAAATTAACCTACTTAAATATGTTATGAATCAAAACCGAATTCAAGGTATTTTTGGGTACTTAAGAGAAGACTTTGAGTTTGCTGTGGATTTAGTTGCCCAAAAACTCATAGATCCAGGTCCTATTATCACAAAAATTATTCCTTTAGAGGATATTATCGAAGAAGGTTTTGAATGTGGAATTGATCCTGATACTAAGGATTTAAAAATATTAGTAGAGCCTTAATTAATATTTTTTTAATTTTTTCAGAATTGATAATATTACTAAATATTCATGAGTTTTTGATTTTTCATTCGTTTTAATTTCCAATTTAAATAAAAAGATAATTTGAACTTCACTAATCTAAGAAATCAATAATATGTAATGGAAAAATATAAAATAACTTAATTACAGATTCTAATAGAAAGAAAAAGATATTTATGTGTGAGGGATAAATATGGAAAGATCAATTGAAATTATCCATTTAGAAGGGCAAGATTATGAGATGGGTCTAAAACAAGGGACAAATTTTCAATCGCAAATCAAAGAATTATACCAAAAACTTACCTCTTCGGATGAATTTTTGGCATCTAAACCATTTATCATTCCGAAATTCCTGTATAAAAAGTTAGCAACAAAAATTTCTTCAAGTATGATTAAAGCTTCAATTAAAGAGCATTTTCCTTCTCAATGGCAATTTCTGCTAGGATTAAGTGAAGGTGCAGAAATATCAATGAATAAACTTTTATTTCTCCAAGCTATTGATGCCCTTGGAACCCAAGTCTTTAATTATAGAATAGAAGAAACCATTTCATCATCCTTTAATAATTGCAGCGCAGTTGGAGTTAGTGGTACCAGGACAGATATGGGAGGAGTATTAATGATTAAAAATTGGGATGGACCTGAATTTTTAGCCGAGTATACCATCTTCAGAAATATAAAACCGTCTAATGGGAAAAGATTTGGTACAATAGGCTCTGGAGTGGTAGGATTGGAAGGGATTAATAATGGAATGAATGAGAAAGGGCTTTCCATTGTATATAATTATGCCTATCCAAGAGAAATCGGAGATGAGGGAGTTCCAGCAATGATTTTAATTAGAGAGGCTTTAGAAAAGTGTTCTAGTGTAAAAGAAACTATTGACCTTTTTAAGAAGTATCCCCGAATCGGTGGTGCTAATGTGATGGTGGCCGATAAAGATGGTGATCTTGCTGTTTTAGAAGTTGGTCCTTCAAATTTAGAAATACGACGGGAGGGAATCGAACACGAAAAACATTATCTAATATGTACGAATCATTATCTTACACCTCCTATGAAAGATTTGGAGGTTCCTCGAGATGCTGTGTATAATGAGGATGCAGCAGAAGCGTTTAAAGGTAAATCTGTGCATAAAAGCTCATTCATAAGATATCAAAATGCCCATAATATCTTGAAAAATAACGCCCCAGAAAAAATATCCTTAGATTTTCTTAATACACAAATTCAAAGTAGTCACGGACCAGAAAATACACCTTCGGAATTTACTTTTTGTAATCATGGGAAAGAGATATCAACTGGGTTCGGAGTAATGCTAGATGTAAAAAACCAGAATTTCTTTGCGACTTTAGGAAAGCCTTGTGAAGGAAAAATGGAGAGATTGTCCTAATAACAAGATATTTTTTATCGGATTTTATCTATTAATGAATGAGAAAATATTTGTAGATTTATAATATCATATAATAATTATATAGATAGAGAATAACAAAAATAAAATAAGAAAAAATGGATACATCTAAAGATATTAAGGTTATATCAAAAAACAATCTCTATAAAATAAGAAAGAAAAAAATACAAGACGAAATTTTGGCAGCAAAAAGAATTTTAGAACAAAAAATTGAACCTATTGAAGTAGCAGACAAATTTTTACATGAATCGTTTATACTAATGAAACAAGGAATTTTAAATAGATATCCAGAGTTATCAGAGGAGGAAATCAATCAAAAAATACGAAAAACCTTATTTCTTTCTGAAAAATTTAAGAAAAATCGTATAAGAGGGAAAAATCTTGGCTGAAATAGAAAATGTTTTATCTCGATTATATAATGTCTTTGAAGCTACAAAAATTAAATATGTTATTGTGGGAGGCATCGCTATTATTCATTATGGGCATATAAGAGCAACCCAAGATATTGATATTATTATAGAGGATGATTATTCTAAAATTTCTCAATTTTTAGGATTATTAAAAACCTATGAATTTGATGTGATGATGGATCAATTTCAAATGGCATATAAAGAAAAAACAAATATATCTATTTTTGATGACAAGAGTTTTCTACGACTAGATATTAAAGTTGCTGATAAAAAAAGAGAATATGAAGTATTAAATAATGCAACAAAACAAAGTATTTTAGGAAAAAAATTATATATTGCACCTTTAGAATATGTTCTAATTGGAAAATTAGTGTATATGGGAAATATCATCGATATTCCTATATCGGAATTATTAGAATATCAAGATGTTATTGATTTTTTGACATTATATCACGCAAATAAAAAAATCATAGATACAAAATTGCTCTTAGAAAAAGCAAAAGAAATGAATTTAGAAGATAATCTTGTAAAGCTTCTTGAAATAAAGTTCGAATAGGATTTATAAAGAAACAAGAAAAGATTAAGATTTTTATTTTATCTAACCTATATTAGTTCTTTCCTTATTTTATTGACTATTTCGGATGGTAAGAGGTTTATACAATTGATTGTAATATCTGCATATTTCTTATAGTAAGGAATTCTCTCATCATATAACTCCGCAATTGACAAACTTTTAAGCCCTACTATTCCTCTTGATTCTTTATTAATTAAGCGATCTTTTAAAGCTTTCAAGGGTAAATCTAAAAAAATAACCACAGAAATATTTTTTAGAGTTTCCATTAAAGATTTAGAATATATTACACTTCCACCAGGGGAAATAATACAATGCTTCAGCGGGAGTAATTCCATAATTCTATTCTTTTCAATTTCACAAAAAGCTGCATTGCCTTCATTATCTATAATCTCTTGCAAGTTTTTTCCTTCTTTTTTCTCAATATAATTATCTGTGTCGACAAACTTATAGTCGAATGATTCTGCTAACAGTTTCCCGACTGTTGTTTTCCCAGATCCTGGCATTCCAATTAGTGTAATATTATTATAATCTCTCATAATCTATCTGTTCTTTATTTGGTCATAAATTAGAATTCAGAGAAAAATCTACATCCTCAAAACTTAATCATAATACTTATATATCCAGTTATCAAATAAATTAATTGCATATTTTAGATTAATTGATGGAAATCCATCAACGTAACAAATGTAAAATTATAATATTAAAAGGTAAGGAAAATGGTTAAGTATGAAGATTTAGAGGAAATTGCGAAGAAATGGGCTAAAGAATATTGTGAAGCTTTAAATAATAGTCAAACATATGAAGAAGCTGCTCAAGGCTGGGGTATAGATTTCGAAGGGAGTATGCTCTTTGTAATGGAAAAAGCAGGAGAAATTGAAGACGATCTTTCATCTTTTTTGGACTTAAAGAATGGAAAATGTTTGGGGATAAAAATTCTCGCACCGGGTGAAGAACCACCAAGAGAACCAATAATGACTTTAAAAGGATCATTTTTATTGTGGAAAAAATTAGCGTTCCAAGAAATTGATCCTATTCAAAGTCTAATGTCTGGAAAGTTAAAACTTGAAGGTGATATGTCTCTTGCAATGAGATATTCAAGAGCAGCGATGGAGCTTTCAAATGCCACAAAAGATACTGATACAACATTCTTTACTAAATATGATTTAGGAGAATAATAATATCTGAGGTGAAAATTTACGGTGGATGATTATAATCAGCAAATTGATTATTCAATGCCAAGACAAAATGGTCTATTCCCACCTCCCCCCTATCGATACCCTAACATGCGCGCGATGATCGTTTTGTTTCAATGTAAAGAAGGAGTAAAAGAAAAATATCTCCCTCCAGAGTTGGAACCTATTGAATACGGATTTGATGCGATCTTTATTTCTGATTATCCCGACTCATCAGTTGGACCTTATTTTGAAAATTTAATCGTGTTAAATTGTAAATATAAAAACCAACCAGGTGCGTTTGTCTTTAATATTTATGTCACTACGGAAGAAGCTTTAACTGCTGGGAGAGAAATTTGGGGATATCCGAAAAAACTCTGTGATATTAAACTCTCACAGATTCAAGAAAAGAATGGAAAGAAAATAGTATACGGAAGTCTTACAAGAAAAGATATTACGTTTTTAGAAGTGGAATTAAATGTTTTGGATGAACCTCCGGGAATGGATCCTAAAGGAATGATAGAGAATATGCCGCTCTACAACCTAAAACTCATTCCCGATGTAGCAGATAATACAAAGCCTACATTAAGACAATTAACCCAAACGGATATGAGATATGAGGAATTATCTCAGCAATTTGGAGCAGAAACTAATTTTATCAAATCGACCTATTCAAAATATGATATCTGTCATGAATTATTAAAGGATGCCAATACAAATTTAGGTGGATTTTACATAGAATGTACACAGATCCTTCCGAATGGAAAGGTTCTGGAATAAATTTTCTTTAATTATTATTTTTATTTATTTTAATTACAATTAATTAGTTATGAAAGATGAATAATATACAAAAAGCATATGAAGATATAGAGGATATCGTTGGCACCAAATATGTCACTGATTCTGATGCCATCTGTTATTCTTATTCAATGAATTGTGATACAGTTCTTCAAGGCATCCCCGATATAGTTGTCAAACCAGATTCTACAGAGGAAATTTCAGAAATCCTTAAAGTAGCGAATCGATATAAAATTAAAGTAATTCCTCGAGGGGGAGGCGCCGATCTCACAGGCGGAGCGAAACCTATTGGGGATGGGGGGATCGTGGTGGATATTACACGTATGAATAGAGTCTTAGATGTAGATGAGGAAAATCATATCGTCACAGCAGAATGTGGGATTTCTTGGAGTGAATTATGCGAACACTTGAGAAAGGTAGGGATTGGATATTACACAGGCTCAACTGGACCGGGCTCTGGATTTTCTGCCACTATAGGTGGAGGTCTCTCAAATAATACATTAGGTGGTGGAGGTGCGGCAATGTATGGAAATGTGACAGAACAATGTGTTGGGTTAGAGGTTGTATTACCGACTGGGGAGATAATTTATACCGGTGCCAAGGCAAATTCATTTTGCGAGAAACCATTTACGAGATTTGGGTTGGGTCCAGATTATTCGGGTCTTTTCTTAGGCGATGTGGGAATTCATGGAATTAAGACGAAAGCTTCTTTACGATTATATCCAATACCGGAATATGCTGCGTATAGTACATATGAGATCAATGATAGCCAGGATAAAGCTGAATATTTAAAAGCAATGGAAGTAATGCAGAAGTGGCAACATCATCATTTATCACTTCACGATTTTTATTATTATACTAAGGGATATACAAAACTTCTCACTACTTTTCAAATTAAAAAAAATTTGGCGAATGCCGGAGTTGAGGGAAGTGTAATGTTTTATACCACTGTGGCAAACTCCCAAAAAGAATTAGATGATAATGTTGAGAGAATTGAAAAAATAGCAAAAGAAGGAGAATTAAAGAGACTAGGGGATACAATTGAAGAGGGAAATTTAGGAAAATGGTTTTATGAAGAGGATGGGAGGTGGCAATGGGCGCATGTCTATTGGGGATTATATGGTACAGAAGGAACAAGTTTAGGTACCTGTCTTAAATGTCCAACGTATCAATTGCCTGATTACATTCAATTATATGAATATTGGACAAATCGAAACCGAGAGAAATTCTGGGATATTGGAGGTGGAGGAGCTAATTTTCTTGTTATTGGTTGCTACCCATGCTATATTGATATCACTGGGGGGATAACACTTCACACTGATAAAAAAAACCGGAAACTCCAATATGAATTATGGGAGGATTTAATCTTGTCTCAAATTAAAGATTTAGGAGCAATTCATTATTGGATGGGCGAGATTATTGGAAGAGCGTTAGTAGATTCCGGTGCTCTAAAGAAGGAATATTATGATTTTATGATTACTGTGAAAAAAGCACTTGATCCCAATGGAATAATGAGCCCGGGAAAATTTTATTTAGGAGAAGCATATCAAAAGGAGGGGAGATAATGAGTAGAACTGTAAATAGTTTGGAGAATCTAAAAAAAGTGAAAGACGAAGCGTTATCATGTGTACATTGTGGACAATGCCGAGTAGCACATTGGCCAATTCAGAATTTTTATTATATCTGTCCCGTTTATAAATCAGATCTTATACCCAAATTCGAACCATATTTTGCGCGCGGAAAAAACATCATACTAAAGGGATTATTATGGGGAGATTTGGAATTAAACGAAGAAGTTAGTGAGCTCTTTTATCAATGTTCTTTATGTGGAGCTTGTGAGGAATTTTGTCACAACTCAATGAATGACAATATAGATTTCCCCACACACAAATGGACAAATATGGTTGAAGTATTTGAGGCTTTACGAGCAGATTTAGTAGAGGCAGGTTTTGGGTTGGACGGACATGTGTCTATGAACAAAGCATTAGTAGAATTGAATAATCCATATGAACGGGACAATCAAGAAAAAAATAATTGGATTGACCAGCTTGATTTTAAAGTTAAAAATGCTTCAAAAGAGCATACAGATCTTCTTTATTATGTGGGATGTACAGCAGCATTGACTCCGAAAATTCAAAATATCCCGATTTATACTTCGAAGATTTTGCATAAACTTGGTATTGATTTTGGAATTCTTGGAGAGAATGAAATATGCTGTGGAAGCGTTGCGATGAGAACTGGCGATCGAAAAGCTTTTGAAATGGTTGCAGAAAGGAATGTTCAAATGTTCAAAGACTTAGGCATAAAAACTATTATAACGAGTTGCGCGGGTTGCTATAGGACCTTAAAAAAAGATTACAAAAATAGGTTAGAAGGTATAAATGTCTATCACACGGTCGAATTCTTACAGAAGTATTTCAATGAGAATAATGTTAAACTCAAAAATTTAGGGAGTACCACCACATACCACGATCCTTGTCATCTTGGGCGTCATATGGGAATGTATGAAATTCCGCGTGAGCTATTGAAGCAAATATCTCATCCTACAGAAATGCAGACAAATCGACAAAGTGCCATGTGTTGCGGAGCAGGGGGTGGACTCAGAAAAGGAAATACGGAACTCTCCTTAGATCTTGCAAAAAATCGCATCCGTGAAGCTAAGAAGACTGGCGCAGAAAATTTGGTAAGTACCTGCCCATTTTGTTATCGAAATTTGTCAGACGCTCTCGAAGAATTAAATTGCGAGATTAAGATGATTGATCTGGTTCAATTAATATATGAAAATATATGAGAATTCTTCAAAATTATCATTTACGACATTAAATGCCTTTTTAACTGAAAAATCAAAATATTCTTGTTTAGGAATTTGTGTATTGTCCCAAATATAGTTGTCAAGCATTTCAAATGCTTCTCCATTAAGATCCTTTACTTTTTTATCCAAAACATTTGAATAATCTAAGATCATCTCGTTGTTGGAAATTAACACATAGTCCTTGAATTGAAAGTTCTTACAATCTGGATAGGGTGGAATACATCCGCAATTTTCAAACTTTTTACAATAGGAACAAAAATGAAAGAAAATTTGAAATTTTGCGGCGTCTAGACGATTTTATCGAATCTTTTAAATATAAATTTTCAAATACATATAAAATAAAAAAATATTAGTAGCGTATGGATAATAGGGATTTAAGACTTTCTTGCGATTCGGGTCATAGAAGATGTTCTGACAATGATAATCATTCAGATATTTTTAGAGAGGATAGTGTTTTCATTATAAAACGGGAACGCATTGAAGAAATGAAATCGGTGATTGACGAAAAAGGGCGTTATTCCGCCGAGACGATACGGATTTCTCGGGCTAAATTTGATTTAAAAGAGTTGGATCGCCTTGCTAACCGCTCCCGAGCACTCGCGAATGACACATTATATTTATTACGACAATACCATTTTTATCATACTACTAACGATATTGAGAAGAAGAACTTCTATCATAGAAATGTTGGTGATAAATTTTACAAAACCATAAAAAAATCCGAATATCCAACTGAGAAAAAAAATGCCGCTGTAGAAATTTTGAATGAATTATTTTTCAATTTTAGGGCTTTGAAGAGCACCATTCCAACGATAATGAAATTTATGGAATCCTACAAGGACATAGGATATTCTCCTTGTGCTCAAGCGATCGTTAAATCCGTGTGTGAAACTTTTATCAGTCATCTAAAATTAATAGAGGAATGGGAAAACGCCCCCAAAAATCAACGCGGACAAAAACCATCACGACCTGGTCTACCCCGATATTTTGGCAAAAAGATAGCGGGAGAGCGAGTGGGAAAGTGGAAATTGATTTATCCGAAGCAAAGGCTCGCTCACGCTGGGAACAAGGAAAGCAAGGATAATGCCCTCGAAAACCAGCAATATACTTGTTATATGTATGTACCGCCCTCACACGATCATTTAATTCCCAGAATACGGGTCAGAACAAAAGTGCTATCTCAATTGCTCAGAAACGGTGGGTTTGTGGAGATTATTCCCTGCGGGAAAAATTACTCATTTAACATCCATTATATCAAGACCAAAGAACAACGAGCCAGAGAATATGGTCTCGATCTCAATAGATACGAGCAGAACCCTAATAGAGCAATTTCTATCGACTTCGGAGTAAATAATTTCCTTACTATATTCAATAATTTTGGTGCGAAATTCCCTATATTTAAAGGCTCAGCAATAAAGCGTTGGAACTACAGGATAAATCATAAAGTTCCCGCACTGCAACGAAGATCTGATGTGATTGCCGACGTGCTAGAGCGGTATGAAAAAAATAAAAAAGTGGGAACATTTCTTTCATTAGAATCAATTATCAATTCTCGAATTCACACCTATCACGACGAGTTCGGGAAATTGAAAAGAATGATTCTTTATATATTTAAAAAGTTTTCTGATCTTTCACAGTTGGATACTCACAGTTTAGACAATCAAGCCATTGTTCTCAAATGTTTTCGTTCCAAATCATTTTATGGGACGGCAAAAATCACGAATTGGGATAACTTTAAAAAACTTGCTGAGAGTGACGGAAAAAGAGTCTATAAAGGCATTTTCAATAAGATTAGAAAAATTATCTTGATGGAGAGTGCTCCACGTGAGAGAAATTCTCTCTTACTTTCGTATTTTCGCTATCTGCAGGATAAAAGGGATCGTAAAATATGGATTCTCAAAAAGATTTTTGGATATTCAATTCAAGATTTACAAGATTATTTGGAATTATTTGAATTAAAAATCGATGAGATATGGGACAAATATAAACGAGTGAAGCGGGACGCTATTAACAAGATCGCCAAGAAATTCTTCTATTATTGCCTATACTATGGAGTAGGGACAATTACTTTCGGTTATAACAAAGGATGGCAGAGCAATGCTGTTAAACTCAAGAAATTAACCAGAGATTTATTTGTTTCCTTACCGTTTAACCAAGTGTTAGAACGAATTCAAGTGGAAGCGGTTTATTTTGATATTACGGTTGATTATACGCCAGAATGGTATACCAGCAAATGCTCATATATCGACGATGAGCCAATTAGGAAAGAAGCAGAGAATAACTATACTGGATTACGCAGATTTACTCAAAACAAGATACAACATAACGGATTATTTCGATCAAAGGACGGATACATCATACACGGAGATATCAACGGTGCTGCAAATATCGGCAAGAAAAAACATCCAGATTTATTTTCAAAAAAAATGATCGCACACAATTTAAGCCTAACCGATCAAACAAGACAAAAAGTTACCAAATTTATCACCACCCCGCCCATAAAGTTTTCCCCTTCAAATGGAATTCCCACAAAAGAGTTAAAAAGGAAGAACAGATTAAATAAAAGTAAGGTTAAACCACAAAGGTATCAAATGAGTCCAAGAGAATTTTTGAAAATGACTCAAACTGCCTATGTGTAGTAGTACTACCTAATACCAATTCACAAAAGTGTTGATGGTCTACAGAGATGTGCACTCTTAAAAATGCATATGAATCTCTCTAATGAGAAAATGATATAAAAAAATTAAATTTGCAAATATTCCGTTCTTTCAGTAAATACGTTCGCCATTGATTCTTCTACATCTATTTTTTGTTCTAATAAACGATTAATATTCAAATTTTCAATAGTTCTTCCTTCTTCCCAAAAATCAATACCACATAAAACACTTGACAAATGTATGATAGAATCGATTGTAGGTGTATTTACATTTAAAAAACGTCCTAGAGACGCTAATGGGACAAGCCCAGTAGGTACATCTTCTGTAAAATATCTTGTTTCTAATTTATAAGGAGAATTGATCTCTTCATAGGAGTCAATTTTTTGAATTGACTCAAATATTGATTTCCCAGAAACTCCATATACTTGATTAGCCCACTTACAAAAGTCAAATCTTCTCACTCCTAACTTCCTAAAAATTTGATTAATTTCTAGTTGGATGGTTTCAAGTATCTGACAAATTCTTTTTGATGCTCCTTCTTTATAATATTTAAAGTCTAAACCATTTTCAATTGATCCGGAGTTTAATAGTGTGATTGTCGGATGAAGTAACATACCAATGTTATTTAATGTAAGTTGAAGATAATTATCAACTGGCTGAAACTGTGGAAAAATGTCTTTTAATGTATCTTTGATGAAAAAATTATTTTTTTCAGGATAAGAACAAAAATTAATAGCATCTTTTATCTTGAATATTCTAACTTTGTGTTTTTTTAATGCTCTGGCTGTGAATAAAAGAGTCTGAGTTTCTGCTATATATACATTCAAATTTTTACGTTTTTCGTCAATAATTTGTTTAAATTCAATAGTACCAAACGTTCTCCCAGGATTTAATATTATGATTTGATCAGTTTTCAAATAGGGCGCGATTTTTTTAGCAATGTCCTTATGGGCAAAAGCTGGAATAGCAATCATTATTACATCAACATCTTTCACTGCCGTTTCTAAATCTTGAGTTACATTCTCAAGATCAGAGGACCCTTTTAATGCTCCTTTTGTTTTAATTCTCTTTTTCTTCTTTATATATTTGATCCTTGAAAAAGAACGATTATATAGATTCACCAATCCTCCTTTCGAAGCTAAATAAACAGCAAAGGCTCTGCCTCCAGAACCTGCACCAATTACACAATATCTCATCAATTAATTACCTCCAATTTTTTTAATTCTTTAATTACGGAATCATCAAAATCAAAATTCTCTAATTTGTTTAAAATCTGTTTGATTCTTTCAATCTCATTTATGGGTTTATTTGTAATCCCAATAGAATCACAGGCTCCATTAATTATTCGTGTTTTTATTTCTCCTTTTCCAAATGGATTATTTTTCAAATGAGGGGCATCAAAAATACCTAATTTGACTAACCGATATAAAACTTCGGGATTTATCCATGGATCTCGTTTTTTTAAAGGATATTTTGTTAATTTCGGAATTAAATTGACAATCCATTTTGCTTGTTGAATTAAAAATTGTTTCCTTTTTTCGATATGCTCACTTTTAAAAGAAACATTACTTGAATATATGCCTTGGACTACTTGATCAACAATATCACAACTCTCAATAATATCTTCTGGTAGCGCAGCATGGGACGCCTCTGAAAAACTAACAATATGTATTATATCTGGTTTTAATAGTAATTGTATTAATGTAGCAGACGCCAACTGTCCTTTCGCTTTATTTAGATTCAAAGGAAAACTTGCTAATCCCGTTCTCACTTGTTTTATGATTCGGAAAGAATCATCTTCCAAAGATTTTAGGAGTTCATTTTTTGCTAACATTTTAGCTAAATCCATATCAAAAGAGATATTTGGGGGCGTATTAAACATATATTGAGCAATAAAGTGTTTCACCCCTAAATTTTTCGCAATTATTCCACATAGATACATATCGGCAACGGCAATTGCATCTGGTGCATTTCTTAGACTCCAATGATGCGGATCATTTATTTCGACTGGAATTGAGTGTTCACCATACCATTTAATTGTGTTTAAATGTTGTCGGATAGATTCTTTTAAAGCTAAAGGACCTCTTCCATCCATTTGATTAAACCAAAAAAGCGGTATTGCCGCCCAAGCATTTTTCATCGTTCTTTCATAGAGTTTTGCCAATTTTATGAAATCTCTTGTACCAGCATAAATTCGTAATAATGGTTTATTACCATATAAGCGAGCCTTATGCAAATCCATAAAATCATTCTCTGTCCTTAAAGGTACACCTCCCGCTCCAGCTAGCTCTTTATTCTGATCTTGTGGATGAAAAAAATTCTCTTGTGTATTTTGATCCGGGGCAATAGAAATAATATCTAAGACTTTTGCTTTTGCTATTTTCTTAATCCCTTCAATTGTCTCTTCTAAACTTGGAAGACCAAAATGTGCTCTGATTAAAGGAAACGGTTTTTTCCATTCTAATCGTTCAATTAGATCAGAAGGAATTTCCGATAATCTATCATCTTCAGTTCCAGAGCTATTATTTTTTAAAATGGAAATGATATCATAGCGTGATTCACCCCCAATAAAATACACATCAAATTTTTTGAATTTTCTTGCTTCCTCTACTACTTTTTGAGTTCCAGCGAAAAATAATCTGCCCGATTCTAATTCCAATTTATTTATCTCCCTAAAAAATTTCTTGAGTAAGGGTTTCACTGTTGAGGGGGTCAATCTGTAACTTAGTCCTACTATTTCTGGATCATATAATTTAATAGCTTCTATTATTTTAGAAATTGGTTGAGCGGGTCCTAAAAAAATACATTTATATCCCAACTTTTCCGCGATATTTATAAAATTTTGCGATCCCGCAACATGAACACATTGACCAATGCAAGCGGTAACTATAATTCTTTCTTTTTTAATTTTTGACTTATTAATTTTTTTATTCAAAATACAATCACCTCCAAGAAGGTATCTTTTATAGGTTGAATTAAATCAATTTATCTATTTGAATTTCAAGAAAAAAAGCTGTAGGATCCAGTTTTTGAAACTATGTTATTTAAATATTTTTTAAACCACATATTCATACCTATATACTTGATGTGAGAAAACATTTATTAATATTATGATCTAAATTAAAGGATTTTTATTAAAATAAAAAATAATTTAACTAAATACGCACATTCAAAGTAAAATTTTAAATAATTCTCCAATTCAAACTTAGAATTTTTTTTTGATAATCTCTAATATAACATATAGATAAAATGAGAAGTCAAACATTAATCTTTTCCTATATTTAATAATTATTTAATAAATATGCAATTTTAATACCATTTGCATAAGATAATGAGATTCTTACTAAAAGAAACCTTAACACAAGAAGATCTAAAAAAAGGTTTAAATAATGTTCTAATAGATGGATTTACATCTCAAATAATGGTAAACTTAACTACAGGTACTTTTTTAATTTCTTTTGCCTTAATTCTTGGAGCTTCTACTTTAATAATTGGAATTCTCTCCACAATTCCTGCATTATGTCAACTAAGTCAAATATTTGGAATTTTTTTAGTTGAACGAATTCGTAAAAGAAAATTAATTACATTTTCTTTTCTTCTATTATATAGAGTCTCTCTTTTATTAATTGCCTTTATGCCTTTCTTTATCAGATCTGATTTTGCAATTCTCTTCTTTATGCTATTCCTAACCTTCAGATATCTTTTTGCTTCCATAGGACATACTGCATGGTCCTCTTGGATGCATGATTTAATTCCAAAAAATGAACTTGGAAGGTTTTTTGGTAAAAGACAATTCATATCATCTATATTTATTCTCTTTACAAGCTTAATTGGTGCTAATTTCATTGAATTTTGGAAAAATAATTATGTTGAATATGAAACAATCTCGTATTCTATTTTGTTTTTCACCGCTTTTATATTCGGAATGATAAGTTTGTTTTATATATATAAAGTTCCAGAACCTATCATGAATTTACGTGAAAATAAATTGAAATTTTCAAAACTCCTTCTGAATCCTTTAAAAAATAAAAATTATAAACATCTTTTAGGGTTTTTAGCTTTTTGGAGCTTTGGTACAAATTTGATTATTCCTTTTTTCGTGATATATTTGTTAGGTACTTTGAATTTTTCATTAACTTTTGTAGTGATTTTAACAATTGTTAGCCAGATTTCTAATCTGTTATTCTTAAGACTATGGGGGCGTCTTGCTGATATTTATAGTAATAAAACTATCTTTAAAGTATGCTGTCCTCTATTTATAATTTGTATTTTCTTATTCTCACTTTCTTTTATATTCAATAATAGCATATTCTTGATTCTATTATTAATCATAACCTATTTATTAATAGGCATATCAACTTCGGGAATTGTTCTCTCAACCGGAAATATCAGCTTAAAATTAACTCCAAAAGGAGAAGGAGCTTCTTATTTAGCAATGACTACAATAATTACTTCAATTTCTTTAGGAATTGCACCTATTATTGGAAGTGGATTATTTGACTTTTTGAAAAAGTTAGAATATAAAATAGATTTTAAACAAATTTTTTTATCATTTAATATTAATGGAGTCTTTATTCTGTGTTGTATTTCGATTATTATTGGGGTCTTTTCAATATGGTTTCTCCTTCAAATTGAAGAAAAAGGGGATATTCATAGTACACAATTTCTTAGAGAATTTATAATTGAAATAAAAAATTCTCGTTCCAATTTTTCCATAACAATAGGATTTCGGGATATTTTACTATTCCCTTCTCTCTATTTAACATATAGAGCTCTCAGAAAAAAATCAAAAAGATTACGAAACAAAGATAAATAATTATGAGATATTAATATAGTAGATTAAATTTAGTATCTCTTTTCTAATTAAATTGAACTCAGAACTCGTTCTGTCTCTAGGTCGATCAATATTAATAGGAATTATTTTTTTGAGATTTGCTGGCAGAGAACTTAAGACTACAATACGATCTGATAAATACACTGCCTCGTCAATATTATGAGTTACAAAAATAATTGTTCTCTTCGATTTTTTCCAAATCTTGAGAATATCGTTTTGTAATTTATTTCTACTTTGAGCATCTAAAGAACGAAGAGGTTCATCCAATAAAAGTAAAGTTTGATTAATTGCCAAAGATCTCGCTATAGCAACTTTTTGCCTCATCCCTCCAGAAATGTCCTTCGGATAATAATCCTTAAATGAAGATAACCCAATTAGATCAAGCAGTTCTTTAACTTTTTCGTTAATTTCCTCTTTTTTAACAGAATTTATTTTTAACCCAAATTTGATATTATCTTCTACAGTTTTCCATGGAAATAACGAAAATTCTTGGGGAACATACCCAATTTTTTTTGAAGGAGCATTTATTACCATATCATCAATTAAAATTCTTCCCGAGGATGTTTCTTCTAACCCCGCTATAATACGGATAAGAGTTGTCTTTCCACATCCGCTTGGACCTACGATAGTCAGAAACTCTCTTTCATGTACATCCAAAGATAAAGCATTTAATACAGGTAATAAAGTACCATTCACTCTGAAATTTTTTGAGATTTTCTCAATTTTTAGTTTAGTTCTTGACAATTGACTCCCTCCAATGAGACGTATAATTTTCAATCAATTTAACTGAATTATTAAGGATATACCCAATTAATCCAGTGACCAACATGGTGGAAAATGTTAAAGCAAAATTCCCAAATTGGGCAGAATATTGAATTAAATATCCTAATCCAAGAGGTTTATTTAGTCCGACTAACTCAGCGGCAATAACACACATCCATCCCACACCTAAAGACACTCGAACGCCTACAAGGATGAAAGGTAATGTGAATGGTAATATTATATGTAAGATAATATCAAATTTGTCCGCTCCTAGAGTTTTCGCAACATCAACAAGAATCGAAGATGTGTTTTTTACTCCTTGTACAGTATTAGTTAAAAGAGGAAAAAATGCCCCAATGAATATAATAAATGCTTGAGAAAATAATCCTAATCCAAAGAAAACCAAGGCAAATGGAATCCACGCAAAAGGGGGGATTGGTCGGAATATTTCCATAATTGGAGAGATCATCCATTCTACTTTTTTAGATAATCCCATTATTAACCCTAAAGGGAGAGCCACTATAAATGCAACATAAAAGCCTATTAATACACGCCATAAACTAGCAAAAAGATGATCAAATATAGTATAGTTAAAACTATCTCCTTCAATAATGATTTTTATTAAAGACTGTAACACTTCTATTGGTCCAGGAATGACTTTTGATGGAGTAAGCAAAGCTATTATGTACCAAATAAACAGAAATAAAAAAATAGTAAATATTGTTAAAAAAATTTTAGTCTTATTTAGTTTCATAATTACACCTCATGCATTTAAATAACTCGAATCGAAGAACTGATTGAAGAATGCAGAGCGTCCATCTGGCCATTCGTTAATATTATCATTTAATTCTACTAACCTATCATAAAATACATTCACTTCTGATTGATATTCAGTAAAATTAAAAATATAACCGATATTATCTAAAGCTGTTTCAATAATCGAATCTTTTTGAATGCTTGTATATTTTTTTGCGATATTTATAAGATCTATAAAATTTGTAGGTTCTTTCATCCATTCCAATGATTTTTTATGAATTCTGATAATTTTTTCAACAATTTCAGACTCCCTTTCAATGAAATCTAATGAAGAAGCTATCACACAACATGGATGATTCGGCCAAATTTGCGAACTATAACTCAAATATTTTGCGACAGTATCTGCAGCTTTTGCATTAAATGGTTCCCAAGCAACAAAACCATCAATAGTCATACTTTCTAATTCACTCTCCATATTTCCCACGGATAATACAGGACGATTAATTTCTTCAATCGGAATCCCAAAATCATTCAATGCGATTTGAAGAATAAAATCTTGCATATTGTTTAATGATGGAACAGCTATATTACTCAAATCTGTTAAATTGGTTATCGAGGGATCATCTCTAACCATTATTGCACTTCCATTTATATTTACTCCACTCACAATTTTTATTGGTGCATTTTGTGTTAATTTATGAGCCATTGCAGGGGCAAGTCCTAAATAAGATAAATCTAACCTATTGGCTTCGAAAGCAACCATCGCTTCATTACCGTTTGGAAACCATATTACATCATCTCTATGAATATCTAATCCTTCTTCCTCGAAATAATTATTTTTTAAAGCAACAAAAAGAGGTAAATGATGTAAATCTCCTGATAGTGCCCCTAGTTTAAATTTAGGTCCTGAAAATACTTGATAAAGATAAACACCAATAAAAATCCCAGAAGATGCGATAATAATCACTCCAATAAGAGCTAATAACTTGATTTTTGATGATACCATTTTTAAACTATTTCCTCCCAATTTTTTTTTTAGAAATATTTTTTCTATGACATAGATTCATATTATTTATCACATTTATATTTGACTCTTATGCCACATAATTACTGATCGGTCACATTAATATTTAAATTTAAGTATATATATTTTTATATTAAATGTCAGATACTAAAAAGAGTCAAAGAAAGTCTGTCCACACTACCATTTCAGATGAATCTTATGAGGTCGTTGAGAAATATGAAAAAGAATATGGATCAAAATCAGGTGTAGTTGATGATGCTTTAAGAAAGTTTAAAAATTTCAAAGAACCGAAAAATGCAGATGCAAAAGAGATATGGTGCAGAGCAAGAGAAGAACTTAATATGGTTTTAGTGGGAAAAACAACTTTTTTATCCTATATAAGTGGAGAAGTAAAAGAAGCGTTTAAAAAAAATGTCGCTATAGAAGTTATTGAATGGTATCTCGGAAAACTTAAAGAAGATATGGATTTAGAAGAATTTATTCAAGGACTTATTGGAATGTGGCATGTAGCGAATTATTTTTATAAAATTGAATCAGATAAAAATAAAGAAGGAACATATCAACTGCGTTTCAATCATGATCTAAATAAAACTTATAGCAATTATTGGGCGAATTATTTTGAAATACTTTTAATTGATAACTGGAATTGCACCGTTGAGAAATTCATTCGAAATGAATCATTTTATTTAATAATAAAACCAGAAGATTAATAATTTTGGAATGAAAATAGAAATTTTTGTTTTTTGATATTTTTTTCTTAAATTATTATTATCCTTCCTTATTATTTCTTAATAGTAAATTTTTATCACGGTGTTTTAAGATGGTAGTAAATGAATTATTTTTATATAACATAATAAGAACTCATCTAAGTTAGTTGTTTATAAAAAATAAGAATTAATTTTTAATTTAAGAAGATAATAGATTGTGTCTATATAATTAAAAATTTGAGGTGTTAAATTATTCCACCTCATTGTGATACAATGGATGGTCCAGTTGTAATGGCTGCAAAATCAGCTTTAGAGTCTAACAATGTTAATTTGATATTACCTTGGGTCCCAAAAAGTGCTGAAAATGAAGTAATAAAGGCATTTAGCAAAACATTAGAAGTTCGAAAATGCGGAAAGGAAGAAGAATCTCTTGCAGATCAATGGTTTTTTGAAACAGTCGTTCGTTTACATAGAATGGGAGAAGGAAAAGGTTTTACAGGATTAAAACTAGCTGGATTAGATTGGGGTCCTGTTGTCCCTAAAGCTGATAAAGCTATAGAAGAAGAGGATTCAACTGAACTAGTTACATTTATTTTAAATACAGTTGAAAATGAATTAAAAAGAAGATTTGATATTGCAATGGACAGAAAAAACTATAAAATTGATAATATAGACGAAGCAAGAGAATATGTTCATGCTATGTTAGAATTTGTATTATTTTCTCATCATTTATATAAATTCATAACAGAAAATGAAATGCACGATTAATTAGCATACTATTATAACATAATGATAAAAATATATAAAATTAAAATTAATTAATACTTTAAAAAGGTAAACGGTGAGTTATCCATTAAATATGTAATAGAAATCGACCGGTCTAATTGTATTGCTTGTGCAAATTGCTATATTATGGATGAGAACCATTTCGAAGGAGATGATGAGGGGTATTCTATGGTAGTTGGAGGAGAAACTAACCCTTCTTTTTCCAAAGGTACCTTTGACGATGATGAGTATGATTATGTTCAGGAGGTTGCTGATATGTGCCCAGTAGAAGTTATTTCAGTTGAAAAAATTTAAATAATAATTATCTATTCAATTAATTTCAGCAGTATTTTTTCTTTTATATTTTCTATTTTTTGTTTTTTTGAATTAATTCTTAAAATAAAATAATCAATTGACTTTTAAATTGGAAAATCTTTTAGTTATAATATGAAATTAGATGATATTGACAAGCAAATAATTAATATTTTATTCCAGAATGGAAGACAAAGTTTAACTGAACTTGGTACTAAAGTCCAGAAATCAAATGAAGAGAGTATGAGTCATACGGGGGTTAATAAAAGAATTTCTAAGCTTGAGAAAAAGGGAATCCTAAAAGTGCAAGGAAACATAAATATTCAGAGTTTAGAATATAATGCTTGTTTTATACTTATGGAAATGAGAAGTTATGAGTATATCAAAAAAATTATTAACGCATATTTAGAATGCCCTCGAGTATTTTTATTATCCCAGGTTAATGGACGTTATAATCTTATTATGGGCATATTAGGTCGAGATATAGAAGTTTTACATAGATTTATTAATTATTGTGGACCTACTAATAAAGATGGTGTATTACATTCAGATGTTCTATTTGTTTCAGAATTTAAGGTACCTGAATATATTCCTTCAAATTTATTTACACCTGAGAGTAGAGAATGTGATTGTGGGAATATTTGTAAAAATTGTGAAGCTTTTCTTGCCAGAGAGTGCGATGGCTGTGGTAATTTTTAATAATTATAATTTTTCCTATTTAAAGAGAATTTGAGATACATAGTTTCAATTTGAATCTCATTTTCCAAAATTGTTGCAGAGTGAAGCTACAATGCGATATTCGGTTTAATTTCACAAGCAGTCGAAATACTTAAATTATCTCAATCTATTATATAATTGAATCTATAATTTAATGATAGTAGATATGATAGTAGAAAATAGATACTCTGTATCTGATTATAAAGAAAAACAAGAACTCATTTCATTAGCGCCTTCAAGTAAATTCATATTATATATTTTAAAACAAAGAGGACCTTTAAATCGTAATGAAATTTTAAGTAGAACTCTTCTTCCCAAGCGCACTGTTGCCTATGCATTAAAAAAATTACGAGAAAAAGAATTTATAGTAAAATATAAAGATGTAAAAGATAAACGTATCAGTATTTTTGAATCAAATCTTTAAAAATATATTTTTCAGTGATAATTATTTATTCAGAAAAAGTAAAAGAACATTTTAAAAACCCGAGAAATATGGGCGAACTTGAAGATGCAGATGCTGTAGGAGAGGTCGGAAATCCTGTCTGCGGAGATATAATGTACATATATATTAATGTAGAGGATAATAAAATAATTGATATAAGTTTTCAAACATATGGTTGTGGAGCCGCTATAGCTACATCAAGTATGATAACAGAATTAGCCAAAGGAAAAACATTAGAAGAAGCTATGAATATAACAAGAGAGGATGTTGCAGAGTCATTAGATGGACTTCCTCCAATTAAAATGCATTGTAGCAATTTAGCAGCTGATGGATTACATAAGGCAATAGAAAATTATAAAAAGAAATTTCAGATGTAACATTAAAATATATATCTATATAGGTTCCTTCGAGAAAACTAATTGATATGGGCTTAATGGCAATTATGAAATTTTTATTTATTAAATTATACAAATTAGAGAAATTATAAAATTAACACTAAAACTATTATGGAGTTAAGCGAAAAACAAATTGAACGATATTCACGGCAAATAGTATTAAAAGAAATAGGTGGTATGGGACAAAAAAAATTAATGAAGTCCACGTTGACTATTATAGGATTGGGGGGACTAGGATCTCCAGCAGCATATTATTTGGCTGCTGCTGGTATCGGCAAATTAAAACTTGTAGATTTTGATTATGTTGAATTATCCAATCTTCAAAGACAGATTCTACATTTTTCTGAAGACATTAATAAAAGAAAAACAATAAGTGCTCTCGAAAAGTTAAATTCATTAAATCTGGATTGTTCTATTGAAATTATTAATAAAAAAGTATCTATTGATAATATAAGGGAAATAATTCAAAATTCCGATTTTGTTATAGAAGGATCTGATAATTTTGCCACAAAAATGTTAGTTAATGATGCTTGTGTTTATTTAAAGATCCCCTTTACCATTGCAGGAGCAATAAGATATCACGGACAATTATTGACAGTTGTTCCGGAAAAAAGAACTACTTGTTATCGTTGTGTGTTTGGGACTATTAAAAACCTTGATGATAGAATGTCATGCTCTCAAGCAGGAGTTATAGGAGTTATTCCTGGAATTCTGGGAAGTATAGAAGCAAATGAGGCAATTAAATATCTTTTAGAAATTGGAGATTTGATAACAAATAAAATGCTATTTGTAGATCTTTTAAAAAATAATTTTAGTTTTATTAATGTTTATAGAGAGATCAATTGCATAATCTGTGGGGAAAATCCGAAAGATTTTACAGAAATTAAAAGATATGGAAGTGATATTGCATGTCATTAGAAAAAAATATCCAAAATGAAAAAGAAGTCAATAAATTAGATCTTAGAGGTAAAGTATGCCCAATGACATTTGTTAATACTAAATTATCACTCGAGAAATTAAAATCGGGAGAATTTTTAGAAGTCTTACTGGACTTCCCCCCAGCAGTTGAAAATGTTCCAGAGAATTGTAGACGCCAAAATTTGGCCAAAGTTGTTCGAATCACCCCAATTAAACAAAATAAGAGTTATTGGGAATTAATATTTGAAAAGATTTGATTAGTAAAATTATTGGTTTGTTAAGTAAAGATAAATAAAGTCCAAATTTTTAACCAGAAGTTTGCACGCTTATCTATTTCATATTTGAATTTATTAAAATAAATAAAATAAAAAATTATGAATAAATTTGAAATTTTAAAAAAATCATTAGACTTAAAATATAATCCTATTGGCATAAAATTAATTTTTGAGAATGAGGCAAACCAAATTCCAGATAAATTTAAGGAACCCGAAAATTTGCAACGTTATTGTGCGTTTGTGAAAAAAGCAGCTCAAGGAGAATTTATAAAAATTAAGAAGGGGGACTTTTCATGTGTTACTGCTGAAATTATGTTAGGGTTCAAAAAACCTAAGAAGGTTGAAATGAATATGAGAATGAATATAAAAGGTTTAAACTCAATTCTTCTTTTTCCAGCAAATAAATACAATATGAATAACTTTGAAAGTATAATTTTAATAGTAACTCCCAAAAATTGTATGGATATCATTGAGGCTCATACAAGGATTTTTAAAAAACAATTAAAAATATCTTGTGGATTATATACAGGAGTTTGTAGTGAAGTGACGGCGCAAGTTATTAAAGCTGAAAAAATCAATTTTTCTTTCCTATGCAGTGGTTCTCGATTTTTGACGGGATTTGATGAATGTGAACTTTTTTGTGGAATACCGTTAAAAATGATTAGCGAGATTGTTAAAACGATACGAGAAATTTCGGAAGAAAGAAAAATCGATAGGACATTGATTGAACAATTAAAAAATCATTCCTAAGAATTATTACAAAAAATATTGTTGTTTGTCCTTATTGTTGAGCAAACTAACTATTGATAATATATTATAAAGCTTAAGTTTTTCTAAATAATATCATAGTTATAACTTGATCCATGGAACAATTAAAAATAGTTTTTTTAGGGACAAATGGGTGGTATTCCACGCAATTGGGCAGTACTATATCAACTCTAATAGAAACAAACAAATATTATATAATTCTTGATGCTGGAAATGGGTTTCATAAGATTGATAAATATATTTCACAAGAAAAACCTCTCTTCATTTTTTTAAGTCATTTACATCTTGATCATATAATAGGACTTCATGCTCTTAGCAAATTTAATTTTAAGCAAAAAATCAAGTTATATACATACCAAGGAACAAAAAAAAACTTGGAGATGCTTTTTAATCACCCTTTTTCGGTTTCATTGTATAATCTCCCTATTAACTTGGAAATTTTTGAATTAGAAGAAGGATTTCATGAATTAGAGTTTCCAGTAACTTGTGAGTTGTTACTCCATTCTGATCCTTCCCTAGGCTATCGATTTGAAATCAATGGAAAATCTTTTACATATTGCACGGACACAGGGCTTACAGAAAGTCTCTATACACTTTCTAAAAATGTGGACCTTCTTATTTCAGAATGTTCCTATAAACCCGGTCAAGAAAAGTGGGGCTGGCCTCATTTAAAAGCTGAGGAAGCCGCTATGATCGCCAAAAAGTCAAATTGTAAAGAATTAATTCTGACCCATTTTGATGCTAGTTATTATAACACTTTCGAAAAGCGTAAAAAAGCCGAAAAGAAAGCTCAAAGACTCTTTCCAAACACATCTGTGGCCTATGATGGTCTGGAAGTTTATATATAGTGAAATCTTATATAATTTTAAATTTGTTTTATGAAAGAGTGAAGAAAAATTGATCTACAAAACAGAATAAAGAAATAAAAATAATTTATTATTTCTTTATAAATCAAACTTCAAAGAGATCAGTTGATAAATATCTTTCACCCGTATCAGGCAATAAAATTACTAGATTCTCATCATAGTCAAAATCCATAGAAGCAACAGATAATGCTGCCCATGTGACAGCTCCAGCAGAAATACCAACAAATATCCCTTCTCGACTTGCCAATTGTCGTGATGTTTGAACCGCATCATCATACTTTACCTTAATTACTTTATCAAAGATATCGGTATTTAACACTTCAGGGATAAAACCCGCACCTATACCCTGAATTTTATGAGATCCGGGACTCCCACCTGATAAAACAGGAGACTCTTCAGGTTCAACAACATATATTTTAATATGATATCCTACCTTTTCCCTTAATACCTCCCCAACTCCAGTAATAGTTCCGCCGGTCCCTACTCCTGCGACAAAACCATCTATTTTCCCATCAAGATCTCTATATATTTCTTGAGCTGTAGTCTTTCTATGAATTTCTGGATTTGCTTCATTTTTAAATTGCTGAGGTATGAAAACTTTATCTTTTTCTTTAGCTAACTCCTCAGCTTTTTCAATTGCACCTTTCATTCCTTTAGAAGCAGAAGTAAGTACTAATTCAGCATCATATGCTCTTAAAATTTTCCTCCTCTCAAGGGACATACTCTCTGGCATCGTTAAGATAAGTTTATATCCTTTGGCAGCACAAACTAAAGCTAATCCGATTCCTGTATTACCCGATGTTGGTTCCACAATAATGGAATCACTCGTAATTATCTTTTCCATTTCAGCTTTTTCAATCATCGCCATACATATTCTATCTTTAACACTGGCACCAGGATTAAAAGCCTCAATTTTAACAAAAACATTAGGTTTTACATCTCTTGTTAATTTATTTAATTTAACTAAAGGAGTATTTCCAATTGTCTCAATTATATTTTGATATATTTTTCCCATGATTAAATCAATATCAAATTTTTTTATTGAAGGTATGAAATTGTATTAAATTTGAATGTTATGCTTTATTTTTAAATAAAAATGCAATTATTGCTATGTTTTAATATTCTAATATTACGTTTGCGATCTCTACTTGGAGATAGCTTTTGAATATATGTAATAATTCGTGAATAAATAAAATACAAAATTTAACACAGAGAAAAAAATCTATTTCGGATTTAAGTGCTTTTTAATTGCCGAATCAGATATTAATTCTTTTGATCTAAATTCCTCCACCATGCTTACCATAATATAGTTCAACCGTGTCAGTGTTTTGCTCTCTAGAATTTAGAATTTTTCTCTCCAACTTTTTAATACGCAAATTTAAATCTGAAAGGGTCATTGTTAATGGATCAGGTAAATCTCCATGAGCTAAATCGATTCTTGGAATTTTTTTTCCATTTCTAATTATCATTCTCCCAGGAACACCTACAACTACAGAATTTGGTGGAACATCTTTAATAACTACTGAATTCGCACCAATTTTTACATTATCTCCAATTGTGATAGGTCCTAATAATTTAGCACCCGTACCCACCACTATATTATTGCCTAAAGTTGGATGACGTTTGATTTGTTTAGTTGTGGTGCCTCCCAGGACAACTCCTTGATAAATTGTCACATTATTTCCTATTTCTGCTGTTTCTCCAATAACGACTCCACCACCGTGATCAATAAAAAATTCACTTCCTATTTTAGCACCAGGATGAATTTCTATTCCCGTGATTTCTCTAGATATTTCAGAAAGGTAGCGTGGAACAAACGGCATCCCTATAGACCAAAAAAAATGTGCAATTCTGAATATTAAGACTGCTTTTATGCCGGGATAACTGGTTAAAACTTCTAAAAGGTTATGTGCTGCTGGATCCTTGTTAAAGGCAGCACTTACATCAGATATGAAAAAATCCAATATAAGCTGGAGATTAGTATCGATTTCTTCTCGATCTAATTCATTTACACTGAAATCTAAATTCATCATGCACTCAGCACAATAATTATACATTTCTTTTTCTTTTTTACCGAGACTTTTCCCACAACTTAAGCATCTTAGGAATTCTTCCAAATTTTTTCACTAAACCTTTATAGTTAAAAAAGAAAACAGATCACAACTTTTAAAAAAAAGTGTAATTATTACACAAATTAGAGAAAGTCATTCAACTAAATTATTTTAGAGAGGAGACAAAATAATAAAATCTTATGAGATAATGTGATTACGTTTTGATTCTAAAGAATTTCTAGGTATTTTTGGACTATAAATGCATAAGTTTTTAGCTATTCGCTAATAATAACTCTAAATTCTCTCTAATGATAATTTAATATTGCTTATTTAAGTTTAGAATAATTAAGAATGTATACACCTGAATTTGATTTCTCCCCAATTTGAACAGCATTTCCGATGGAATCGAAACTTATATCTCCCAAGTTCTTTATCTAGAATCGCAATCTAATCATTAAATCCATTATAAAGCATTCTACGATGACAATTATAACAATGTGTTTCTTCAATCTCGATCGTCACATCTAATTCTAAACGAAACTTCTTTTTATTTTAATTTATTATTAATCCTTCAAAAAAACAAGAAAAATATAATAGAAATTTTAATACAATAATTTCTAATTTAGCTAATAGAGATTGAACTATAAAATAAGTTTCATCTCTATTCATTTCAATAAATCATAATTTTAAAATAGTGAAAAGAAATAAAATGTTTAAAAGAAAAGTTAGTGTCACCCAAATAAAAAAGAATCAGAAACGAAATATTGAAGATATAGTTTTAATTGAAAAGCCGATTAATTTTTTTTTGAATTCAGAATCTTTAGTAAATATAATTTGTTTACCCAAAAACCTAAAAGAATTAACGGTTGGATTTCTCTATTCCACTGGGATTATTAATTCTCTAAATGAAATTAAAAAAATAGGAGTAAATGAGGTCAAAGAGAGAGTAGATATAGAATTGAACAAATCTGGTGAAATTTTATCAGAGATTTCATCTCTAAATCCTTTAGGGCGAATCATTGATACAACTTGCGGAATATCTTCGTCTTGGAGAAATATTATTAAGAAATATCTTGATTCAGACAAAGAAACTCCTTTACTTGAAAATAAATTTACATTAAAAGCGAGTATGATATCGGAATGCATAATTAAAATGCAGTCGGAAACCAAACTTTTCCGGGAAACAGGGGGATGTCATGGATGTGCGATTTTTGATGAGAATAGAAAACTTTTAACGGCAATGGAGGATATTGGGAGACATAACGCAATTGATAAAGCATTAGGGGATTTATTAATTAAAAAAAAGTCATTTGATAATGTTATTTTATGTTCGACGGGGCGTTTAACGGGTGATTCTGTCTTAAAAGCTGTGCGGGCAAGAATTCCAATAGTAACCTCAATCTCCGCACCAATTGAATCGGGCATTAGATTAGCATTTGTGTATGGCACAACTTTAATCGGATTCGTTCGAGGAAATAGAATGAATATATATACTCATCCTTTTAGAGTGGAATTATGAATTTCTCCTTCTTAAAATTGAACACTTTTCTCTACAAGAATAAAATTTAGAAGAGAGATAATTGCATTGAATAAATGATCTTATATAGAGAAAGCTTATTAACAAAATTCAAATAAAATTTATATTTCAATTAAAAATTATAATGGATTTGATTTTATATTGAAAATTAAATGTGATATTTAATTATAAACTTCATTTCATTGAGAATATTCTAACATACGTTTAATTGGTGTTAGCGCTCTTTCTGCTATATCTTTTGGGACCTTTATCTCAAAATTCTCATTATCTGGATTTTCAAGTAAATATTTAATAAATTCCAAGTTATGCTTTTTCATATTATAACAAATCATATTTTCATTAGCTAAATAATACTTATTATCTGGATAATCTGCCCTCATTCGTTCAAGAAGCCCTTTTTCGGTTCCAATAATAAATTGATTAATATGTGAAGGGGAATCTCTAATATAGCTGTACATTTGAGCGGTGGATCCTACTATATCAGCTAATTGCCGTACTTCTCTCTCACACTCAGGATGGACTAATATTTTAGCAGAAGGATGTTTATCTTTCAATACTTTGATATCAGCTGATTTAAGGCGGGTATGAACTACGCAGTGTCCTACTTCTGGCATTTTAATTGTCTTAACCTTGGAATTGTCTTCAACATATCCCGCTAAATTTGCATCTGGTCCAAAAAGGACACCATCACTATCAAACTCATTTTGCATTCGTTTAGCGATCTTTATTGAATTTGAGGACGTACAACATATGTCCGCTTCTGCTTTAACTTCCGCAGATGAATTTACATACACTATAACCGGCATATTAGGATATTTTCTTTTGAATTGTTTTACATCTTTAGCCGTTAGATATGATGCCATGGGACAACACGACTCGGGATTGGGAATCAAAATACGTTTATTGGGATTAATTATAGATGCCGTTTCTACCATAAAATCAACACCAGCAAAGATGATGAATTCCGTGTTTGCTTTTTCTTTAGCTATTCGACATAAGCCCAGAGAATCCCCTAAATAATCAGCTATTTCTTGTATTTCAATATTTTGATAATAATGTGCTAAAATAGTTACATCAGACTTTCTTTTTAGTTCCAAAATTTGATTTTTTAGATCATTAATAGACATTTTATTAGACTTTAATTTTTTTTATAGAATATTAGGTTAGATTTGTTTAATTATACCTTAGTCATCTTTTTCTCCCTTTAGAGGAGACATATCTCTCAATCTTTTAACAATTGGAGGTAATTTCTCTAACAAATAATTTGCATCAGATTTGTCATTAAATCTCCCAAGGGATAATCTTAAAGATCCGTGGGCTTCTTCTGGTTTTAATCCGATAGCTATTAAGACATGAGATGGTTCTAACGATTGGGAGGAACATGCTGAACCAGTTGACGCTCCGATTCCCTCCATGTCAAGACTTAATACTAATGACTCACCTTCAATATATTTAAAGCCTAAATTAATATTCCCGGATAATCTTTTACTCGGATGTCCATTTAAATAACAATCATCTATTTTTTTTAGAACTTGATTAATAATATAATCTCTAATATTGGTTAATCTTTCAATTTCTTGAGTCATTTCCATTTTGGCAATCTCAACAGCTTTTGCAAATCCCGCAATTCCGGGAACATTTTCAGTACTGGGTCTCATTCCTCTCTCATGACCACCCCCTTCCATTAATGGTTTACAATATTTACCTACACCTTTTTTAATTCCTTCATTTCGCAAATATAATAATCCTACTCCCTTAGGACCATATAACTTATGAGCGCTTGCTGATAATAAATCTATATTTAGGTCATTTACGTCAATAGGGAGTTTTCCAAAAGCTTGAACAGCATCTGTATGAAATAGTATATTATGATCTTTTGCTATTTCTCCAATTTCTTTTATTGGTTCTATTGTACCAATTTCATTATTCGCAAACATAATACTAATTAAAATCGTATTATCAGTTATTGTTTCTTTTAAATCCTCGAGGTCTATAAACCCAAATTCATCAACAGGTAAATAAGTCAGATTATATCCCTGATTCTCCAATTCCTTACAAGGATTTTCTACAGCATGATGCTCTATAGATGATATAATGATATGTTTCCCTCTTTTTTTATTCGCTCTCGCAACTCCTTTAATTGCCATATTATCAGATTCAGTCCCGGAGGATGTAAAGATGATATCATCTTTTTCTGCATTTAATAAACTTGAAATAGTTGCACGAGATTGTTCTAATACTCGATTAGCTTTTTCTCCAATATTATGTAAACTAGACGCATTTCCATACGTTTCTTTTAAATGTGTATTTATTACTTCAATTACTCGTGGATCCACAGGAGTTGTTGCAGCATTATCCAAATATACATAATTCATAATTTTTTCCTCCAACTAATATCATAATTTTGATGAGAATAGATTATTCTGAAAGATATTCTAGATGTTAGATAGAAATGAAAAATAAAAAATTAAGTGCAATATTTACATTAGATTTAGAAATAACCTAAAAATCGATATTTTAGAAAATCTTGGATACTATAAATGCAATTATTGCATCTTTAATATTAAGAAAGTGAAAATTTTAGGAATTATCTAATAAGAAGTCTCTGTTACAGAATTTAAAAAATAACATTCGCTTCCTAAAGGTTGATAATTATAAAGCTTTCCAAAAAAGTTCAAACAAAGTTAGACAATTTGATTTCATTCTTGAAAGACAAAAAAATTATTGTGGCATTTTCAGGAGGAGTCGATAGTTCACTGCTTGCATTCCTTTCTAAAAAATATAGTAAAAAGTGTCTTCTTATAACTGAAAATTCAATCCTTTATCCCAATGAAGAAATTAAAACAACAAAACAATTTGCTCAAAAATATAAAATTCCGCATCATATATTAAAAAGAGAACCATTAAATGATATAGTGTTTAAGAAAAATCCAATAAATCGCTGTTATATATGCAAAAAGGAATTGTATCAAGATATCAAAAAATTTATGAAATCTGGAAATTATGATATCATTTTAGATGGATCCAATTTAGATGATCTTTCCGATTACAGGCCGGGGATAAAAGCCCTAGAAGAATTAAATATCTCATCCCCATATATAAAATTCAATATCAATAAACAGGAAATTAGAGAAATAAGTAACTATTTTGATTTAGATGTACGTTCGAAACCTTCAATGGCTTGTTTTTCCTCTAGAATTCCATATAGTCTGGAAATAACGGAAGAAAAATTAATTAGAATTAGCGAAGCAGAGAAGTTCCTTAAAGAAAAATTCCATATAAATCAGTTGAGGGTGAGACATCATGAAAACAAGCTTGCGAGGATTGAATTTTTACCTAAAGATATACCTAAAATTATTATGCAAAAAAATATGTCCATAATCACAAATAAGTTGAAATCTCTCGGTTTTCTTTATATAACAATAGATCTTGAAGGTTTTCGCTCCGGTTCTATGAATGAAATCTTATCTTTGAATAAAAAAAAGCTTATAATAACTTATTGAAATGTAACAATGAAAAATTCTTATAAAATTGGTTTAGTAGATGGAAAATTTGTTTGATAATAGTCCTTAGAAGGATACTCTTTTGGATCTATGAGTTAAACAAATATTATAAAAAAAAAAGAAAAAATTAGGATTATCAATTATTAATTTCTGCCCAATATGTATCGTGATCCGAATAAGAGAGAGGCATTGAAATAACTCCCGTATCAATAATGGCAAAAGATGTATCTACAAATATATAATCGATGCGATCAGTTACCGGAGGATTGAGAACTCGCCATGAATCAACTAACGTTGCAACTGACATATTATAATAAAGGGTGTCTTCACGCGTATTAAAATCTCCCATTGAAATTACGTTCGTTGATGCATTTACTCGAGTCATTAACTCTTGCATATGCGCTAATTTTGCATCAGCACTGCCAGCGGGATGGTTATTAAAAACATTAAGAATTGTGCTTCCCACCAATATTTGTACTTGTGTTGTTCCAATTTCATCCTCGTCACTAAAAGTAAAAAAGGTCTCCGCACTTATTATAGGGAATTTCGATAATATGGCTGCTCCATATGTTCCTGTCACGGTTCTTGGTCCATAAAAAGAATAATACCCAGGTAAGCGACTAGCAAAATATCTTACAACATCAGAATTGTCTCCTGAAATACGTGCAGTATCTGATTCTTGTAATCCAATTATATCAGGATCTACTGATTTGATGACTGCAAGTTGTTTATCGTAAGCTATCTCTCCAGTTCCATCCACTCCTTGCTGGATATTATATGTCATGATTGTTAAACTGGAAGGCTCGCTTGGTGCATTAAGGGGGCCTACCTCATATATTAGAACTGGGGTGATTGTACCTATAAGGATTAGAGCGAAAAATCCACCTAATAATAATTTTCTATTTTTTGTGGTTATAATGGACTTGAAATCAATCGAGCGTTTCCGTACTAAGAATACAGGCGCGGCTAAAGCTATACCTACTATTAGAAATGGAAGCCAGAATAGGTTTCTGAAAATGGTACTTACAGGCTCTACATATCCCCACACATTCGTAAAAATAAGGATTAATGCCATCAAGATAAAGAAGAACCCACTCAAGCCAAAGCTAATTCCTAATTTCAATGGAGTTGGTTTTTGATTAATCATTTCTCGTGAAAGAAGCGTAAAATCAATAAAAACAATTGGTAATAAGGCAATCATAAAACCTAAGGGAAGGTAGAAGTACCATGGCAAGGGAAATGTGATTGTCACTGGATCAGAACTCGGGGATGCTGGGAAAGGAAAAGTTTGAATTGCAATAGTAAGTACTAATGCAGCGACATAGAGAAGATTCCAAATCCAAATTAATCGACGATCCAAATTATTCAAAATCTCTGGCTTAACCATTAATAGAAGGATAGAGAGAATGATCATCACTACAATTGAAATCACTATCAATATATAATTACTATTTGTCCAACGAGAAATTACTGTGGGGCTAATAAAGGCAAAATAATTAAGAATAATAATGCTAGTTAATCCTAATGAGAGTAAAACTACTCCTCTCACTTTTTTCTCTTTTCTAGGTTTTTCTTCAATATTGGATTCTAAGTCTTGGTTTGAAATGGGTGGTTCCGAAGAACCTTTTATATTGAATTGCCCGATTAATGCTAAAATCCCTAGTAGAGCTAAAACCCATCCAATAGCTTGAAACCATCCATACATTGAAATGTCTACAGTTGCGTTCATCGCTCGAAACATTATTGAAAGCAAAATCGCAGAAGCAAAACTTGATCCAAGTTTGATACTTAAATTACCATCTTTTCTTCCCGAAAAATAGGAAGGAAAAAACAGCAAAAAGCAGGTCACTCCAAATCCAGCCGTAATGATTTTATTTGCAGTACTCATTAATGGTGTGATTATACGCATGATGATTAAAATCAATGCTGTCAATTCTGTAAATATATTTGGGACTTTTTTTCTAAAAATAATTAGAAGAAATGGCGATACCAAAAATAAAACACCAAATAATTTCTCATCTATCTCCAGCTTTAAAAGATCAAGCATATAAATAGAAGATATTAAATCACCTACTAATTGGAAAAAGAATAGAAACGTGATGGAGAATAAGATTAGTTCCGAATCGATTTTTTTTAATAGATTTTTGTTGAGTTGCATAATATAAAAATTCGCACGCTTCCTTTAAAAAGATTTTATACAATTCAAGAAAAATTAATTCATAATTAGGATTTTTTAAAAACCCTATAAACCTTGAAATGGAAAAGTGCATCTATAAAGATATTTATAGGAGATGAATACAAATATTTACAAAAAATGGTGATAAAAACGGATAAACAAGAAAAAGAACTTTTAGAGAAAATTGAGAATCTTCGAGATGAAATCATAAAATTCCATCAAGAATTGGTTCAGATTCCT
>Ga0102944_1000247_pt1 | contig 44197 bp, 44 predicted proteins | sample SalPonD_shore_MG_FD_78172 | JGI IMG/M metagenome (GOLD analysis project Ga0102944, IMG submission 78172) | Salt pond soil microbial communities from South San Francisco under conditions of wetland restoration - Salt Pond MetaG... | ecosystem: Environmental > Aquatic > Marine > Intertidal zone >... | reverse complement strand
TCGGCCGGGAGGTGGCCCTCGCGGGCGAGGAGGGCGACGGAGACCACGTGGCGGTCGTGGAGGAGGGCCCGAACCGAGACGTTCGGCGCGTCGAGGAGCCGGGCGAGGTCGGCGGGCTCGGTCCGGTAGTGGGCCAGGACCAGCAGGCCGAACAGCTCGCGCAGGAGCGCCTCGTCGGCGAGCAGCTCGTCGGGCGTGAGCTCGCGGTAGCCGACCGCGTCGGGCCGGGCGTCATCGACGAGCGAGGGGACCGCGGGCCGGGCGTCCAGGAGGAGGGCGCGGAAGGCCCAGACCTCGACCGGGTCGCCGGCCGCGTAGCGGATGGGCCGGGCCATCGTGACGTCGGTCACGACGAGGTTGCTCGCCTCGAGCCGGTCGCGGAACCGGACCGAGAAGCCCCGCCCGGCGCCCTCGTACCCGTGGACGGTCGTCGTGAACGCGACCCGGTCGACGTCGAGGCACGCCGCGAGGACCGGGACGCCGAGCCCGGCGGCCTCGTCGACGAGGAGGACGTCCGGGTCGACCGAACCGAGCCGGGTCGGCCGGACGAACCGGACCCGCCCCCCGCCAGCGGCCTCGAGGGTCGTCGGCTCGTCGTCGGTCGCCGCCGCCAGGACGCCGAGCGCCTCGAGGAGCGCCTCGGCCCGGACGAACGCGTCCCGCGCGCTCGGGTACCGCGGGGCGGTGACGACCACGTCGTCGCCGCTCGCCGCCAGGCAGGCCGCGGCCAGCCCGGCCACGCTCGACTTGCCCCGGCCGCGGTCGGACTCGATGACCACGGCCCTGCCCGGCTCGACGAGGGTCTCGAGCGCCGCGAGGGCGCCCACCTGGTCGGCCGTCAGGCAGGCTGCGTAGGCGGCCGTGGGGAACGTGTGGTCGGCCGGGGTCGCGGGCGGCCCCTCGGTGGCCCGGCGGGGCTCGCCGGTCAGGCCGTCGGCCTCGACGACCCCGGCGTCGACGTCGACGATGGCGACGCCGCGGTGGGCCCGGAGCGTGTCGACGAAGCGCCGCCGGAAACGGCCGGTCACGTCCTCGACGTCGAAGGGCGGGACGGCGAGCGTGGCGTCGAACCCATCGCGCCGGTCGGGCCAGTCGGCGAGCGGCGGGGCGAGGAGGACGAAGAGGCCGCCGCCATCGACGGCCCCGACGACCTGGCCGAGCGCGGTGGGGTCGAGCCGGTCGTGGGCGTCGAACACCACCGCCTCGGCGGTGGTCCCGAGGAGCTCCGAGGCGCGTTGCATCGGGACCCGCTCGCAGCCGAGGTCGCCGGCGTCGCCCACGTGGACGCTCCGGTCGCGGTCGACCGCCGCCGCGTCGAGGGCGACGTCGGCGGCCGCCAGGGCGGCGTCGTGGGCCCCCGTCAGGACGAGCAGCCGGCGCTCGTCGGCGGCGCGGGCCTCGGCGCGAAGGGCGCCGACCACGTCGGCCAGCATGGTACGAGGCAGTCGCGGCCGCGGCATGGGTGCACCGGTTCGACGGGGCGGTCGACCCGCTCGACCCGCCCTTCGCCGGGCCGCCGAGGTCCCTCCAATACGTATTTGACGGCCGCTCGGGAAGCTCGGGCCATGTCCGGGTTCGACGACGACGCGCTCGCCGTGTACGACCTCCACGAGGGTGACTGGGACTCCTACGAGGCCCTCCTCGACGACTTCGAGTGGGTCATCCCGGAGCCGTTCAACACGGCGGCCTACGCCTGCGACCGGTGGGCCGAGGCGGCCCCCGACCGAGTCGCTATCCACGGCCGAGGTGTCGACGGGTCGGTCCACGACCTAACCTACGCCGAGCTGGACCGGCAGGCCTGCCAGCTGGCGAACTACCTGACCTCGCGGGGCGTCGGCCGGGGGGACCGGGTGGCGGTCAACGCGCCCCAGAAGCCGACGGCCGTCGTGGCGATGGTCGCCACGTGGAAGCTCGGCGGCGTCGTCATCCCGCTGAGCGTCCTGTTCGGCCAGGAGGGCCTGCGCTACCGGCTGGCGGACGCCGACGCGTCGGCGTTCGTCGTCGACTCTGAGGCCATCGACGCCTATCGGACGGTCGCGGACGAGGTCGCGCTCGACGCGGTCGTCACCATGGACGCCGAACCCGCGGGCGACGAGGTCTCGTTCGAGGCCGCCATCGAGGGCCAGCCGACGGCCTTCGAGACGGTCGAGACGTCGCCGGAGGCCGCGGCGGCCATCCTCTACACGAGCGGGACCACGGGCGACCCGAAGGGCGTCGTCCACGCCCACCGATACCTCCTGGCGAACCTGACCGGCTTCCAGTTCCAGATCTGCAACGCCACCCACGAGCCGGGCGACCTCATCTGGTCGCCCGTCGAGTGGTCGTGGGGGGCCACGCTCTACGTCATCCTGCTGCCGATGCTCTTCTTCGGGCGGTCCATCGTGGGCCTCCCGAGCCGGGGGTTCGACCCCCGCGAGGCCCTGGCCCTCATCGAGGCGGAGGACGTCACCCTGTTCTTCGGTCCGGCCACCGTGCTCCGCATGATCCTCCAGTCCGACGCGGTCGGGGACTACGACGTCTCCGGCGTCCGGGTCGTCTCCTCGGGGGGTGAGTCCCTCGACGCCGACGTCCGCGAGCGGATACGCGGGGTCTTCGGCGACGACGTCACCATCCACGAGGCCTACGGGCAGACCGAGGCCCTGACCGTCATCGGGAGCTGCGGGAAGTACTTCGACGCCAAGCCGGGGATGATCGGTCGCCGGTTCCCGGGGCAGCCCGACTTCTCGGTCCTCGACCCGGAGACCCACGAGCCGGTCGAGCGGGGCGAGATCGGCGAGTTCGCCATCCCCTTCGAGGGCAACCCCGTCTGCTTCAAGGAGTACCTCAACAAGCCCGACCGGACCGCGGAGAAGGTCGTGGACGGCTGGCTGCTGATGGAGGACCTCGGCTGGGAGGACGAGGACGGCTACTTCGGCTACCACGGCCGGAAGGACGACGTCATCATCTCCTCGGGCTACCGCATCAGCCCGGCCGAGATCGAGGAGGCCCTGGCGGCCCACCCGGCGGTGGCGAACGTGGCGGTCGTCGGCGTCCCCGACGACGAGCGTGGCCAGGTCCCCAAGGCGTTCGTGGTGCCGTCGGCCGACGCCGAGCCGACGGACGCGCTGGCGGCCGAACTCCAGGCCTTCGTCAAGGGGACGCTCGCCAAGTACGAGTACCCGCGACGCATCGAGTTCCGCGAGTCGCTCCCCACGACGACCACCGGCAAGGTCCGGCGCGGTGAGCTCCAGTCGTCGGAGTGACCGTCGGCCAGTCGGTGAGCCCGGCCGCGCTCAGCCGACCGTACCGACGCGGGCTCGACGCTGACCAGTCTTCGCCACCCCCTGGGCCGAGAATTCCATCGTGTATTCAAATCCGGTTTCGTTCATCGATTGGTAAACGATACGCAAGAATTATATGACACAGTTACAATGGTCGGGGCGAGCTATGCGACAGACTACCAGGCGTGACGTCCTGAAGGGGGTCGCGGCGTCGTCGACAGTCGGCCTCGCCGGCCTCGCGGGGTGCACCGGTGGCGGTGGCGGCGGCACCGAGACGACAAACAGCGGCGGCACGACCCAGGGTACGACCATGGGGAAGGCGGGCGGCGGGGGCCCGACCTCGTTCACGGTCGGCGTCTTCTCGGCGTTCAGCGGCCCGTTCGCCGACTGGGGGCCGGCCCACAAGCTCGGCGCGACCATCGCCGCCGAGGACGTCCAGAAGGACCACGACGTCCAGGTCACCATCAAGCAGTACGACACGGAGACCGACCCGAGCGCGGCCCTCGACCGGATGAAGCGGGCCGTCACGGCCGACGGCATCGACTTCGCGTTCGGGGGCATCTCCTCGGCCGTCTGCTCGTCGATGGGGACGTGGGCCTCCGACAACGGCGTCGTCTACGTGGCCGACGGCTCCTCGGGCACGCTCACCGGCAAGGATTGCAAGCCGTACATGTTCCGGACGTACAGCTCCAACCCGATGATGTCGAACGGGGTCGCCCCGAAGATGGCCGACCTCGCCGACTCCTGGTACCTGCTGTACGCGGACTACGTGTGGGGACAGAACGCCCAGAGCATCATCGGCTCCCTCCTCAAGAAGGAGGGCGCGGCCGTCGTCGGGTCGGACGCGACGCCGTGGCCGCCGACGAGCAACGACTACACGCAGTACCTGAACAACGTCGCCAACTCCGACGCGACGGGGCTCGCCCTCGTCGAGCCGGGCGGCCTGCCCGCCGGGATGATGAAGCAGGCCCGCAACATGGGCATCCTCGGCGACTACAAGGTCATGGTCCACCAGGCGGAGGACCCAACCTTCTGGGGCGTCGGCAAGTGGGCCGCCGAGGCGGTCGACGTCGCCCCGGTCGGGTGGAACAACGCCGTCCCGGGCGGCGAGGCCTTCAAGAAGGAGGTCGCCTCGCGCGGCAACCTCGACCCCTTCGTTCGCCACGTGACGGCCTACGAGGGCATGGATTCGCTCCTCCGGGCCTCCATCCGAGCCGGATCGAAGGACGCCGCCGACGTCAGGGGCGCCCTCGAGGGCTACGAGATCACGAACTCGCGCATCAACGACCTCGAGGACGGGAAGGTCTACTGGCGGGCGTGCGACCACCAGCTCGTCAAGCCGACCTACATCATCTCCGGCAAGGCTCAGGCCGACATGCAGGACACCCCCTACAAGAGCTGGTTCACCATCGACCAGACCCTCGCCGGTGACGACGTGGCCCGGAGCTGTGCCGACACGGGGTGTAGCTTCTAGCCGCCCGGCGTCGGCGCTAGCAACCAGCCCATGAGCGGGATCCGGACCTGGGCTGCGCGGCTCGGCGACCGGCAGGTATCGACGGGCTGGCTGGTCGTCTGGGCCGCCATCGTCGTCCTCCTGGCGCTGGCCTTCGCGATGCGGCCCGGGCTGTTCGTCGACCAGGCGGTCGGGGGGCTCGTCTTCGGGATGATCCTCGTGCTCGTGGCGCTCGGGCTCGCCATCATCCTGGGCCTCCTCGGCGTGGTCAACTTCGCCCACGGGGCGCTGTTCATGCTGGGGGCCTACCTGACCTACCAGGTGATGCAGGACTGGGGGCTACCCTTCGTCGTCGCCCTCGTCGTCGTGCCGGTGGCGGTGGGGCTGACCGGCGTGGTGCTCGAACGGCTGGTCATCCAGCACGTCTACGAGGAGAACCCGCTCATCGGCTTCCTCGCCACGTTCGGCCTCGCGCTGATGCTGACCGAGGCCATCCGGGCCACGTGGGGCGGTTCCCCCCTCTCGGTGACCATGCCCGCGGCCCTCGCCAGCAGCGCGAACCTGCTCGTGACGACCGTCGCCCGCTTCCGGCTGTTCACCGTGGGCCTGGCGGCGCTCACCGTGCTCGGGGTCTACCTGCTCATCGACCGCACCGACTTCGGACTCTCCGTCCGCGCGGGCGTCCTCGACCGGGAGATGGCCGAGTTCCTCGGGGTGAACATGCCGGTGCGCTTCGTCGCCATGTTCTTCCTCGGGACGGCCATCGCGGGGCTCGGCGGCGTCCTCCGCGGGACCGAGGTCACCATGGACATCGGCCTCGGCCAGTCCATCGTCATCCTCGCCTTCGTGGTGGTCGTCGTCGGTGGCGTCGGCAGCCTGTTCGGCAGCGTCGTCGCCGGGCTGCTCATCGGCGAGGCGGTCTACCTCACGCCGGTCGTCCTCCGCGTCCTCGCGGGCGCCACCGGCATCGGCCTCCTCGACGTCCCCAGCATCGGCGGCCTCATGCCCTACCTGGTCATGATCGTCGTGCTGCTCGTCCGGCCGAGGGGCCTGTTCGGGCAGGAGGGCTTCCTCGAATGAGCCGCGGCTCCATCGTCGACCGCGTGACGGCCGGCCTCCCCGACGCGGTCGGTGGGGTCCCCCTCGACCAGTTCCGAGTGCCCGTCGGCCTCGTGCTCGTCGTCCTGCTGCTGCGCCCGGTCATCGCCGACCCGCGGATGGCGGGCTACCCGCAGCTGGCGAACACCATCCTCATCTGGATGCTCTTCGCCGCCTCGTTCAACCTCCTGCTCGGCTACACCGGCCTCCTCTCGTTCGGCCACGCGATGTTCTTCGGCATCGGCGCCTACGCCGCTGCCGTCGGGCTGACCCGCTTCGGGCTCCCGTGGGTCGCCGCGGCGGCGGCGGGGCTCGTCCTCTCGGCGGCCGCCGCCTACGTCGTCGCCCGGCTCATCGTCCAGAAGGGCGAGATCTACTTCGCCATGCTGACGCTCGCCTTCGCCCAGGCGGTCCACTACGTGGCGAACCAGGACCCGGCCGGGCTCACGGGCGGGACGACCGGCATCACCGGGGCGTCGCCCGCCTGGCTGGTCTCCGAGCGCGGGACGAAGTTCGTCCACGTCGCCGGGGTCCAGTTCGACTGGTACGCGCTCCTCGCGGTCGTCTTCGTCGTCGCGATGCTGGCCATCTGGCAGGTGGTCCGCTCGCCCTTCGGCCGGTCCCTCGTCGCCATCCGCGAGAACGCGACGCTCGCCCGGTCGATGGGCATGAACGTGGACCGGTACAAGGTCTGGGCGTTCACCTTCGCGGGCCTGTTCGCCGCCCTCGCCGGCGTCCTCGTCGAGGTGAACAACCAGGGGGCCACCCTCCAGCTGCTCTCGCTGTCGGTGAGCGGGGACGTCATCCTGATGACCATCCTCGGCGGCTCGGTGTTCTTCTTCGGCCCCCTGGCCGGCGCCTTCGTCTGGCTGTTCGCGGAGGACTTCCTCACGGGGTTCAACACGCTGGTCCTCCCGCTCACGGAGCTCCCGATGGCCCGCATCGGGCTGTCGGGCGTGCTGACCTACTGGCAGTTCTTCCTCGGGCTGCTCTTCGTCATCGTCGTCCTGCTCTCCCCGCGCGAGGGCATCTGGGGGCTCCTTCGGCGGGCCGTCGCCCGGGTCGTGGCGCTGCTGGGGGGCGGTGAGGGTCAGTGACCGACGAGCCCCCGGCCGGCGTCGACCCGGTGGCCACCCCGACGTCGGACGTCGAACCCGACGACCTCGCGGCGCCTGACGACGACCCGGAGGCTGCCCCGACCCCCGACGTGGCGCCCGAGGACGCCGCCCTGGCCACCGTCGGGCTCACCCGGAGTTTCGGCGCGCTGGTCGCCGTCGACGGCGTCGACCTGGCCGTCCCGGCCGGCGAGCTCCGGGCCGTCATCGGGCCGAACGGGGCCGGCAAGACCACGCTGTTCAACCTCGTCACCAACGCCATCCCGCCGACCGACGGCGCCGTGTGGCTCGGCGGCCGGGACATCACGGCCCTCGCCGAGGAGCGCCGCCCGCACCTGGGGCTCGCCCGGTCGTTCCAGGCCAACCAACTGTTCAACGGGCTCACCGCCCTGGAGAACGTCCGCATCGTCGCCCAGACGGCGCGGTCGGGGCCCTTCGGCCTGCACCTGCTCGGCCGCGGCCGGTCGGTGGCCGTCGACGAGGCCGTGGCGCTCCTCGACCGCCTCGGGCTCGCGGGGAAGGCGGACGTGGTGGCCTCAAACCTCTCCCACGGCGACCAGCGCCGGCTCGGCATCGCGATGGCCCTGGCGACGGACCCCTCGGTCCTGCTCCTGGACGAACCGACGAGCGGGATGGGCCCGACAGAGACGCGGGAGACGGCCGAGCTCATCGAGGCGCTGCAGGCCGAGCTCGACCTCACGATGCTGCTCATCGAACACGACATGAGCATCGTGCTCTCCATCAGCGACCGCATCACGGTGCTGAACCAGGGGTCGGTGCTCGCCACCGGAACGCCCGCCGAGGTCCGGGAGGACGAGCGCGTTCAGGCGGCCTACCTCGGCGGCGTGCGGGAGGCGCTCTGACGTGGCGCTGCTCGAGGTCTCGGACCTGGCCGCCGGCTACGAGACCGGCCAGGTGCTCTTCGGCGTCGACCTCGCCGTCGAGGCCGAGGAGGTCGTCGCGCTCCTCGGCCGGAACGGCGCGGGCAAGACCACGACGCTGAACGCCATCATGGGGGCGGACGTCCCCCACGTCCTCGACGGCTCCATCGCCTTCGACGGCCACGAGCTGGTCGGCCGCCCGAGCCACGAGATATCCCGGCTCGGCGTGAGCCTGGTTCCCGAGGAGCGGCGGACGTTCCGGGAGCTCACGGTCGTCGAGAACCTCCGGCTGGCGCACGACCACGCGCCGTCGCCGCTGGCCGTCGACGAGGTCCTCGACCGGTTCCCCGAACTGCGCGAGATGCACGACCGGGCGGCCAAGCACCTGAGCGGCGGCGAGCAGCAGATGCTCGCCATCGCGCGGAGCCTCGTCGCCAACCCGTCGCTCATGCTGCTCGACGAGCCGTGCGAGGGGCTCGCGCCCTACATCGTCCGGCGCATCGAGGGCATCATCGAGGAGATCAACGCCGAGCGCGACGTCTCCATCCTGCTCGTGGAGCAGAACGTGGCGGTCGCCATGGCCGTGGCCGACCGCCACTACCTGCTGGACGAGGGTCACGTCGTCGAGGAGGTCACGACCGACCGGCTGCGCTCGGACGAGGCCCTCCGCCAGCGGTACCTCGGGGTGTAGCGCCGGGCGACGCCGACGAACGGGTCACGGGAGGGACGTTGACCGAAAGGTACACGGTGGGGTTCACCGAACGCGGGTCCATGCCCGCCGGCGAGACGGACTGGTCGTTGAAGCGGCGCGACGCGCTCATCCTCGCCGAGCTCTCCCGCGACCCGCAGCGCTCCGCCCGGGACCTGACCGAGGTGCTGGAGGCGAAGCACGACATCAGCGTCTCGCACGTCACGGTGAGCCAGTCCATCCGGAAGATGCGCGAGGCGGGGGTGTTCCGCGAGGCCATCATCCCGAACGAGGGCTACTTCAGCTTCTCGCTGTTCGAGTTCAAGTTCAACCCGGCCAACTTCGCCGACGGCTGGGAGGACGCCATGGCGCACATCCGCGACGACGAGAACACCCTGCTGTACTTCCTCTCCGACGGGGAGTACCAGTGGAAGACCATCATGATGTTCGAGAACCTGGAGGAGGAGACCAAGTGGATCCACGAGTTCTACAAGGCCCACGGCTCGGTGGTCGACAACGTCCGCATCTCGGTGATGACCAACGTCCTCAAGTTCGGGACGGACCCCGGCCTGTTCGAGAACCTCCCGACGGAGGGGTAGCGACCCCCCGCTCCGACGGCGGACGCACGAACCCCAGCTCCGACGGCGGACGCACGAACCTTCGGTCCTACGGCGGAGGCGCGCGCCCCCGTCCCGACGGCGTCGGCAGCGGACGGCGGCGCGGCCAGTTTACCACCCGTAACCGAACGGCCCGTTCTCCTTAGCATCGGTGGCTTGAAGGGACTGACGACCGACCAGGATGGCGATGAACGCCGACACGATCCAGACCGTCGCCGTCCTCGGCGCCGGCAGCATGGGCCACGGCATCGCGGAGGTGAGCGCCATGGCGGGGTACGAGGTCGTCCTCCGGGACGTCGACGAGGACCTCGTGCAGGACGGATTCGACTCCATCGAGTGGAGCCTCGGCAAGCTCGCGGAGCAGGGGGGGCTCGACGAGGACCCGGAGACGGTGCTCTCGCGGGTCACCACGGCCGTCGACCTCGCGGCCGCCGTCGCCGACGCCGACCTCGTCGTCGAGGCCGTCCCGGAGCGGCTGGACCTGAAGCGGGAGGTCTTCGCCGAGGTCGACGACCACGCGCCCGACCACGCCCTGCTCGCGACCAACACCTCGAGCCTCTCCGTCACCGAGATCGCCGCGGCCACGGACCGCCCGGGGCAGGTGCTCGGGCTCCACTTCTTCAACCCGCCCGTTCGGATGGCGCTCGTGGAGGTCATCTCGGGGGCCGAGACGGCCGCCGAGACGGTCGAGGCCGGCCTTGACTTCGTGGCGTCGCTCGACAAGACGCCCATCCACGTCCGGAAGGACGTCCACGGCTTCGTCGTCAACACCGTCCTCGTCCCGTTCATGGACGAGGCGGGCTTCATGCTCGACGCCGGCGAGGCCACCGTCCAGGGGGCCGACGCCGCGATGACCTACCGGCGGGGCTACCCGATGGGCCCCTTCGAGCTCGACGACTTCGGCGGCATCGACATCCACTACCACTTCCGGGCCGAGGCCGACCAGCCGGTTCCAGCGTGCGTCGCCGAGAAGGTCGAGGCCGACGAGCTGGGGCGCAAGTCGGGCCGCGGCTTCTACGACTACGCGGACGGCCCGGGCGTGGACTACGCCCCGGCCGACGCCGAGGGGTTCGACACGCTTCGCGTCGAGGCCCGGATGGTCAACGAGGCCGCGCGGCTCGTCGGCGAGGGCGTTGCCAGTCCAGACGACATCGACCTCGGCCTCCGCCTCGGCGGCCGGTTCCCAGAGGGCGTCTGCCGGCGCGGCGACAAGCTCGGACTCGACGTCGTCGTCGAGACGCTCCGGCGGCTCCACGACGAGACGGGCGAGGCGCGCTACGAGCCGTCGGCCCACCTCGCCGAGCTCGTCGAGGCGGGCCACACCGGCGAGGCCGCCGGCCGCGGCTTCTACGACTACGCGGACCCGCCGTACTTCTACGTCCAGCACGAGCTCGACGACGACGGCGTCCTCCGCGTCACGTTCGACCGCCAGGAGCGCCTCAACGCGTTCAACGACGACATGTTCGCGGAGGTCCACCGGCTGCTCTCGACCGTGGACGTCGACGCGGTCTCGTGCGTCGTCTTCGAGGGGGCCGGCGACCGGGCGTTCAGCGCGGGCGCCGACCTCACGGCGTTCACCACGGTCCGGCCGACGGACCTGATGGACTCGGACGACGTCTTCCAGGCGGTCCACGAGTTCGACCGGCCGACGGTGGCGAAGATCGACGGCTACTGCCTCGGCGGCGGGTTCGAGATCGCGCTCGCCTGCGACTTCCGGCTCGCCACCGAGCGGTCGACCTTCGGCACGCCGGAGATCGACCTCGGCATCATCCCCGGCGGCGGCGGGACCCAGCGGCTGGTCCGGCTCGTCGGCGAGATGCGGGCGAAGGAGCTCGTCTTCAGAGGGCAGCAGTTCTCGGCCGAGCAGGCCGCGGAGTGGGGCATCGTCAACCGGGCCGTCCCGGTCGACGCGTTCGACGACGTCGTCGCCGAGTACGTCGACGACCTGGCGAACGGGCCACCCATCGCCCTCAAGCTCGCGAAGCGGGCCATCCACGACGGCGCCGACGCGAGCCTGGAGGCCGGCCTCGAGTACGAGAGCAAGGCGTTCGGGCTGCTGATGGCGACCGAGGACATGCTCGAGGGCGTCCGCGCCTTCCGCGAGGACCGCGAGCCGGCCTTCGAGGGGCGCTGACCGCCCATGGCGACGACCCGGAACGTCGCGATCCTCGGCGGAGGTCACACGCCGTGGGGGACCCGCGAGGCGACCTGGAAGGACCTCGCACAGGAGGCGGGGAAGGCGACCTTCGACGCGGTGCCGGGCATCGAGCCCTCGGACGTCGAGGGCCTGTTCGTGGGCACGGTGCAGCCCGAGCGGTTCGCGAACCAGTCGCACCTCGCCCCGCTGGTCGGCGAGCTGCTCGGAGTCGAGGCGACGAAGATGATCGCCCGGACCGAGCTGGCGTGCGCCAGCGGCCAGGCCGCCATCCGGTACGCCTGGCTGGCCATCGCGGCGGGCCAGCTCGACGTCGCGCTCGTCCTGGGCGTCGAGAAGATGAACCTCCCCGGCCACATGGCCGAGGCTCACAGTTCGATGCTGAACGTCATGGACCGGGAGTTCGACGGGGGGAACTTCAGCAACGCCCCGCCGTTCTTCGCGCTCGTCGCCCAGCGTCACATGCACGAGTACGGGACGACCCGCGAGCAGCTCGCCCAGGTCGCGGTGAAGAACAAGAACCACGCCGCCCACAACCCCTACGCCCAGTTCCAGCGGGAGGTCGACGTGGACGACGTCGTCGACTCGTTCACCATCGCGCCCCCGCTGTGCCTGTTCGACTGCTCCGGCATCACCGACGGCGGCGCCGGCGTCATCCTGGCGAGCGAGGACGTGGTCCGCGAGGTGGCCCAGCCGGACGACGTCGCCTGGATCACCGGGAGCGGCCAGGCCTCGCTCGCCGGGAACTCGATGAACAACCTGCCGTCGTTCTCGAGCTGGCCCCAGGCGACGATCGCCGCCGAGAACGCCTACGAGCAGGCCGGCATCGAGGACCCCTTGGCCGAGATCGACGTGGCCGAGGTGCACGACTGCTTCTCCATCAGCGAGATCGTCGAGTACGAGGCCCTGGGATGGGCCGAGCCGGGCGAGGGCGGCCAGTTCGTCGAGGACGGCCGGAGCGCCCTCGACGGCGACATCGCCGTGAACCCCCGGGGCGGCCTCCTCGGGATGGGCCATCCGCTCGGGGCCACCGGGGTCTCGCAGGCCCTCGAGATCGTCAACCAGTTCAAGGGGGCCGTCGAGCCCGCCCGTCGGGTGGACGACCCATCGGTGGGCCTCACCCACAACCTCTCGGGGACCGCGTCGGTCCACAGCATCCTGACCTTCGCCCGCGAGGTGCCGCGATGACCGCCGAGGGCGACCGGGACCGCATCGAGCTGCCCGACACCATCGAGCTGCCGCGGCTGCTCGACCTCTTCGACCTCCAGACCGCCGAGTACACGGGCATCGCACCCTTCTACGAGCGCCTGGCCGAGGGTCGACTCTCGACCACCCGGTGTGCGGACTGCGGCGAGGTCCACTTCCCGCCCCGCGTGGTCTGTCCCGGGTGCCTGAGCGACGACCTGGCGTACGTCGACCTCCCCGACCGCGGCGAGCTGTTCGCCTTCACCGAGGTCCGGGCGGGTGGGCCCGTCGGCTTCGAGGACGACGTCCCGTTCGTCGTCGCCATCGTCGACCTCGGCGACGTCCGGTTGTCGACGCGCATCGACGACGCGCGGGGCGAGGACCTCGCCATCGGCGACCCGGTCGAGCTGAAGGTGGTCGACGTCGTCGGCCCGGCCGACCTCGAGCGGGTCTGGTTCCGGTTCGTGCCGGTCGCCGACTGAGGTGACGTGCGGACCGGTGCAGGGCTGCTGACGCCGCGCCGGTGGGACCCGCTGGCACCGCCGGGCGGAACCTACTTGCGCGGGGCCGCTGATGCCTGAGCTACCCAGCCTGCCATGTTCCGCCCGATGCTCACCACCGACTTCCTGGACCGGGCCGTGACCCTCTACGGCGACGAGACGGGGGTCGTCGCCGACGACGGGACCGCCTTCACCTACGCCGAGTTCGGCGAGCGCGTCGACCGGCTCTCGAACGCGCTGCTGGCCCGCGGGGTCGGGCGGGGCGACCGCGTCGCCATGCTCTCGCCGAACAGCCACCGCTTCCTCGAGGCGCTCTACGCGACCACCCAGCTCGGGGCGCTCTACGTGCCGTACAACGTCCGGCTCCAGCCCCGGGAGTACGTCTACCTCGTGAACGACGCGGACCCGACCGTCGTCGTCGCGGACGCCGCGCTCGCCCCGAAGCTCGAGGCGGTCCGCGACGACCTCGACGTCGACGGCTTCGTGGCCACCGACGCGGCCGAGGTCGAGGGCGACTGGGAGGACTACGAGGCGATGCTCGCTGACGCGTCGGCCGAGCCTCCCGACCGGCCCGACCTCGACGAGACCGACGACGCGACCATCCTCTACACCTCGGGGACGACCGGCGAGCCGAAGGGCGTGGTCCACACCCACCGGAGCCAGCACTACCACGCGCTCGTCCACAGCCACCACGTCGAGCTCGAGGACGACGACACTATCCTCTGGACCTCGCCGATGTTCCACATCAACGGCTGGGGCCACACCTACGGGCTGACGGGCATCGGCGGCACCCACGTCGTCCTCCGGGAGTTCGACCCCGCCGAGGTGTTCCGCCGCATCCACGAGTACGACGTGAGCTTCCTCGGCGGCGCGCCCACCGTCCTCAACCTGCTCCTCGACTACTTCGAATCGGCGGACGTGCCGGCGAGCGGCGACAAGCCGGTCCGGGTCGAGACGGCCGCGAGCCCGCCGCCGAAGCAGACCATCCGCCGCGTCGAGGACGAGCTCGGCTGGCGCATCATCCACGCCTACGGGGCGACGGAGACCGGCCCGCTCATCACGACGAGCAACTCCCGGCGGAAGATGGCGGCCGGCGACAAGTACACCGTCATCAACAAGCCGGGCTTCGCGACGCTCACCACCGAGGTCCTGGTCGTCGACGAGGCCGGGGAGCCGGTGCCGACCGACGACGAGACCATCGGCGAGGTGGTCGCCCGGGGGAACCAGGTCATGGACCGCTACTGGCACAAGCCGGACGAGACCGAGGCGGCCTTCACCGACCGCCGCCCGGGCTGGCTGCACACGGGGGACATGGCGACCTGGGACGCGGACCGGATGCTCACCATCGTCGACCGGAAGAAGGACGTCATCATCTCCGGGGGCGAGAACATCTCGTCCATCGAGGTCCAGGACGTCATCTACGACCACCCGGACGTGAAGGTCGCCGCCGTCATCGGCGTGCCGGACGAGCGGTGGGGCGAGACCCCGAAGGCGCTCGTCGTGCGCCGCGAGGGGTCGACCCTGACCGAAGACGAGCTCATCGCGTTCACCCGCGAGCGGCTCGCCCACTTCAAGTGCCCCACGAGCGTCGAGTTCCGCGACGACCTGCCGCAGACGGCCACCGGGAAGGTCCAGAAGTTCGAGCTCCGCGAGCCGTACTGGGCCGACGAGGAGACCCACGTCGGGTAGCGCGGACGGTCTGACCGAACGCCGTCGGGCATGACTTATGGGCGTCGGGGCCCACCGGACCGAGGATGGCGACGAACACCGAATCGGAGGCGGGGACCACGGCCTCGGCGGCCGACCCCTGCCCGGTCATCGACCTCATCCAGCAAGTCGGGTCGGCGTGGCGGCTCGTCGTCCTCTACGACCTGCAGGAGGGCGAGAAGCGGTTCTCCGAGCTTCGGCGCTCGACCGGGGCCCAGCCGCGGACCCTGTCGCGCGTGCTCGACGACCTCCAGGGCTCGGGCTTCGTCGCCCGGCGGGTCGAGGAGGCCTCGCCGGTGGCGACCTTCTACCGGCTCACCGACAAGGGCGAGTCGCTCTGCCCCGTCTTCGAGGCGATGGAGACCTGGTCCGCCGAGTGGGCGGCGCCCGCGGAACGCCCGTGACCCGAACGAACCGCCAGTACCGGCTGGCCCGCCGACCGCGGGGCCGACCGGACCCCGACGTGTTCGAACTGGTCGAGGAGCCGGTGCCGACGCCCGACGACGGCGAGGTGCTCGTGCGGACGTGGTACCTCTCGGTCGACCCGTACATGCGCGGCCGCATGAACGACGCCGAGTCGTACGCCGAGCCGTGGTCGGTGGGGCAGGTGCTGAAGGGCGGCGTCGTCGGCGAGGTGGCCGCCTCGAACCACCCGGGGTTCGAGCCGGGCGACGTCGTGGCCGGGCACCTCGACTGGGCCGACTACGCCGTCGCGCCCGGACACCGCCTCCAGCCGGTCGCAGTCGGCGACGCGCCCGTCTCGACCGCCCTCGGCGTCCTCGGGATGCCGGGCCGGACGGCCTACTTCGGGATGCTCGACGTCGGCGAGCCGCGACCCGGTGACACGGTCGTCGTCTCGGCGGCCGCGGGCGCGGTCGGCTCCGTCGCGGGACAGCTGGCCTCGCTGGCCGGGGCGCGGGTGGTCGGTATCGCGGGGTCCGACGAGAAGGTGGGCTTCCTCGTCGACGAGTGCGGGTTCGACGTCGGCGTCAACTACCGGACCGAGGACGTCCGGACCGCGGTCGCCGACGCCGCGCCCGACGGGGTCGACGTCTACTTCGACAACGTCGGTGGCGAGCTCTCCGACGCCGTGGTCCGGTCGCTGGCGGTCGGCGGCCGGGTCGTCGTCTGCGGCCAGATCGCGCTCTACAACGCCGAGACGCTTCCCAGCGGTCCGCGGCTCGGGCCGCTCCTCATCACCAAGCGGGCCCGCGTCGAGGGGTTCCTCGTCGGTGACTTCGCCCACCGATGGGCGGAGGCGAACCGCCGGCTCGCCCGGCTGGTCACGGACGGCACCATCACCTACCGGGAGACGGTCGCCGACGGCCTCGAGCGCGCCCCCGCCGCGTTCCTCGGCCTGTTCGACGGCGACAACGTGGGCAAGCAGCTGGTGCGGGTCGCCGGGCCGCCCGCGACGCGGGCCGACTGACGGCCCGGTCCGTGCACGAGAGTCGCACGCCGTACCGTGTTTGAAAGCGCTTTTATGCGGGGACGAGATAGGTGACGCCACGACCCGCACGCGGTCGATGACCCGCCCCGCCGTCAGGGACCGACGCCGGCGGGGTCGGGCGAGCCGACGTGGGGGACGAGGACCCATCCATGCCAGTCTACGTGACATACGACGTACCGGCCGACCTCCAGGAGGACGCCCTCGCGGCCCTCGAGGTCGCCCGGGACACCGGGACCGTGAAGAAGGGAACGAACGAGACGACCAAGGCCATCGAGCGAGGGAACGCCGCGCTCGTGCTCATCGCCGAGGACGTCGAGCCCGAGGAGATCGTGATGCACCTCCCCGAGCTGGCTACCGAGCGCGACGTGCCGTTCGTCTTCGTGGCCACCCAGGACGACGTGGGCCACGCCGCCGGCCTCGAGGTCGGCTCGGCCGCCGCCGCCATCGTCGAGCCGGGCGAGGCTCGCGAGGCGGTCGAGGACATCGGCCAGAAGGTCGAGGACCTTCGGTAACCGACCATGAGCGCGGACGAGGAGGGCGCGGGCTCGACGCCCGCCGAAGTCATCGAGATCGTGGGCAAGACCGGGATGCACGGCGAGGCGATGCAGGTCAAGTGCCGCATCCAGGCGGGCTCGAACAAGGGCCGCATCATCACGCGGAACTGCCTCGGGCCGGTTCGGGTCGGCGACGTGCTCCAGCTTCGCGAGACGGCCCGCGAGGCCGACTCCATCGGGGGCCAGTAGATGCCACAGACCCGGGCGTGTGACTACTGCGGGACCGACATCGAGCCGGGCACCGGGACGATGTACGTCCAGGTCAACGGCACCGTGACCCACTTCTGCAGCTCGAAGTGCGAGCGCAACGCCGAGCTGGGCCGCGAGGCCCGCGACCTGGAGTGGACGGCGGCCGGCCGGGCCGCCGAGCAGAGCCGGGCCCCACGGCCCCCGAGGGCCGAACCCGAGGAACCCGACGTCGAGGACGCCGCGGCGGTCGAGGCGGACGCTGACGACGACGAATCCGCCGACGAGGAGGAGTCATCGGCGGACGACGCCGACGACGAGCCATCGGCCGCTGACGCCGACGACGCGGACGATGCAGCGGACGCGGCCGATACGACCGACGCTGCGGAGGCTGCGGAGGCTGAGGACGCGGCCGAGACGGACGAAGCCGAGGAACCGGCCGACGAGGGCGCGGACGAATCGACCGACGAGGAGACCGAGGAATGAGCGGCCGCGACGAGCGCACGTTCGTCATGGCCAAACCCGACGCCGTCCAGCGCGGCCTGGTCGGCGAGATCGTCTCGCGGCTCGAGACGCGGGGGTTCAAGCTGGTCGGCGGGCGGTTCCTGCAGATCGACCGCGAGCTGGCCGAGGCTCACTACGCCGAGCACGCCGACAAGCCGTTCTTCGAGGGCCTCGTCTCGTTCATCACGTCCGGTCCGGTCTTCGCCATGGTCTGGGAGGGCCAGGACGTGGTCGCGCAGGTCCGGGAGATGATGGGCGCGACCGACCCAGCCGACGCCGCGCCGGGCACCATCCGCGGCGACTTCGGGCTCGACCTGGGCCGGAACGTCATCCACGGCTCGGACACCGAGCCCGGCTCCAACGAGCGCGAGATCGGCCTCTTCTTCGACGACGACCAGCTCGTCGACTACGCCCGCGCCGACGAGGCCTGGCTCTACGAGGACTGACGGCGGGCTCGACCCGCCACGGACCGTCCGGCGTGAGGGCGGCCGCTCGCCGTCCTATCACCGCCGCGAGATTTATCGCCGGCCGGGGAGACGGCCGCCCATGGACGTCGACCAGGTCCGTCGCAGCGTCGTCGCCGCCCTCCTCGCCGGGGGGCTCGGGGCCACCCGACTCTCGGCCGTCTCGGGGCTCCCCGGGCAGTTCGCACCGCTCTCCGGGACGGCCTGGGCGGCCGGGAGGCGGTCAGTCCCCGACACCGTCGAGAGCCCGCACGGCGCCGCGACGGTCACCTACGACGACCACGGTGTCCCGCTGGTCGAGGCCGCGGACGACGTCGCGCTGGCCTACGCGGTCGGCTACGTCCAGGCCGCCGACCGGCTGTTCCAGATGGACCTGCTCCGCCGGCTCATCGACGGCTCACTCGCGGCCGTCGTCGGCGAGCGGGCCCTCGAGTCGGACACCGTCAACGCCCAGCTGGACTTCCGCGGCGCCGCGGAGGCGGGCTGGGCCCACCTCGTGGACGCCCCGCACGCGCCGGCGGTCCGTGCCTACGCCGACGGGGTGAACGCCTACGTCGACGTCGGGCCGCGGCCGCCGGAGTTCGGGCTGCTGGGCTACGAGCCCCAGCGCTGGCGGCCGGTCGACACCCTGCTCATCGAGAAGCTCATCACCTGGGGGCTGACGGGGACGTTCGACGTCGTCCGCGAGGCCGTCGCCCGCCGGGAGCTCGGCACCGCCCTCGCCGACGAGCTCTACCCGAGCCGCTTCGACCACGACGTGCCCATCCTCCGGAACGGGAGCGACGGGAGCGGGGCCGGCGCTGCGGGGGGCGCCGCCAACCGCTCCCGACCGCCAGCAGCCCCGCCCGAGGTCGGGGCCGACCTCGCCGGCTGGCTCGGACGGTTCGAGTGGCCCCCGGGCATCGGCTCGAACAGCTGGGTCGTGTCCGGGGACTACACGGCCAGCGGGAAGCCGCTGCTCGCCAACGACCCCCACCTCCAGCTCTCGGTGCCGCCGGTGTGGTACGAGCAGCAGCTCCGGACCGATTCGATGCACGTCCACGGCGTGGCCTTCCCGGGCGTCCCCTTCGTCGTCATCGGGACGAACCACGCCGGGGCCTGGGGGTTCACCAACGCCGGCACCGACACCATCGGCTTCTACCGCTACGACGTCGACGGCGAGCGCTACCGGTACCGAGGCGCCTGGCGGGACTTCGAGACGTCGACGCGGACCATCGCGGTCGCCGACGGCCCCGACCACGAGGTGACCGTCCGGAAGACGGTCCACGGCCCGCTCGTCGAGCGCCAGGGCGAGCGCGTCGGGGTGGCCTGGGTCGGCCACACCGCGACCGAGACGTCGCTGGCCGTCTACGAGCTCAACCACGCGGGCGGCCTCGACGACGCGATGGCCGCCATCCGCCGGTGGGACGCCCCGGCGCAGAACTTCGTCTACGCGGACCGCGACGGCCGGACGCTCTACTACCTCGTCGGCCGGCACCCCATCCGCCGGGTGGACGGCGTCCGCGTTCCCGGCGACCGCATCTTCGACGGGTCGGCGGGCGAGGGCGAGTGGAAGGGGTTCGAGCCCTTCGGGGTCTCGTCGTGGTCGGGCTTCGTCCCGTTCGAGGCCAAGCCACACGCCGTCGACCCGCCCTACGTGGCCACCGCCAACCAGCGCATCGTCGACTCGTCGGCCCCGTACCTCCGCGGGCCGTACGCCAGCCCGTACCGGGCCCGGCGGATCTACGGGCTGCTCGACGCCCGGGCGAGGGGGGGCCAGCCGATGGACGCCGCGTTCGTGCGGCGCGTCCAGCTCGACGTCCGTGACGGCCGGGCGGTCGATCTCGTCCCGACGCTGGTGGCGGCGGCCGCGTTGCGTCCCGACCTGGCCGACGCCGCGGCGACGCTGGCCTCGTGGGACCGGGAGATGCGCCCCGACTCGCGGGGCGCACTCGTGTTCGTCCGGTGGTTCCACCACTACGTGGCGGCCACGTTCGACCCCGTCCTCGGCCCGGCCGGCCTCGACGACTCGTTCCGGCCCGCGGCCTGGGTGACGGCGCACCTGGGCGACGACAGTCGGGTCTTCGCGGGCCGCGACCGCGCCGCCGTCATGGCCGACGCGCTCGCGACGACGCTCGACGAACTCGACGCCCAGGGCTGGTCCGTCCTCGGCGACTACAGCAACACGGGGGCGATGACCCACCCGTTCGACCTGTCGTTCCTGAACTACCCGGCCATCCCGGCGCCGGGCTCCGGCTTCACGGTCCGGAACTACGACGTCGAGGGGCCCCACGGCAGTAGCTGGCGCCAGGTCGTCGACCTCGCCGACGGCTCGGCCGTCGGAGTCGTGCCGGGCGGGAACTCGGGCGTCTACCTCTCCTCGCACTACCACGACCAGCTCCGCGACTGGGTCGAGGGTCGGTATTCGCCCCTCATGCGGCCCCTGGAGGGGGGACCGGACATCACCGTCCGGGAGGGCTCGTCGTGAGCGCGTCGAGCGGGTTCGCCCTCGCGACCGCCCGGAAGCGGGTGACGGCCCTCCGCGACGACCACCGGCAGCGGCTCGCGGTCGCCGTCCTCGGCGTCGTCGTCGGGTTGGGGCTCGGGACCGTCAGCTGGTATGGCCTCGTGCTGGGCGGCGCCATCGTGGCGCTCCCCGCCCGTTCGTTCGCCAGGGGGCTCGCCGCCGGTCTCGGGCTCGGGGTCCTCGAGCTCCTCCTCTTCGCCTGGCTGCTCGCCGCCAACGGCGCGCTTGGGCCGGCGCTGACGACCGGGATGGTGGGCGGCCTGAGCCTCGGCCTCGGCCTCGCGGGGCCGGTGCTCGGCTCGCTCATTCGCGGGGTCGTCTGAGGGAACTCGGCCGGCGGCTCAGTCGGCGGTCGCGGCGACCTCGACCTCGCCGGCGTCGAGCTCGGCCTCGACCTGCCGCGCTGCGGCGACCATGTTCGTCAGCTTCGCGGCGGCCACCGGCCGCGGGAGGAGCTTCATGCCGCAGTCGGGGCTCACGGTGAGCCGCTCGGGCGGGACGACCGCGAAGCCCTTGCGGATGCGGGCCGCGATCTCGTCGACGGACTCGACCCGGGCGTCGTGGACGTCGACGACGCCCATCGCGAAGTCCTTGGTGAAGGCCGGCTCCGTGAACACGTCGAGCTGGTCGAAGTCCCCATTGGCGAGCTCGACGTCGTACTCGTGCACGGGGAAGTCGAGCAGCTCCGGGTAGATGCGCGAGTAGTCCCCGTAGCAGACGTGGAGGGCCAGCCGGACGTCGTCCGGAACCTCGGCGACGATGCGCTCGAGGCACTCGCCCACGACCTGGTGGTCGTCCTCGCGCTGGGCCAGCGCCGGCTCGTCGACCTGGATGTAGCGGGCCCCGGCCTCGACGAGGGCGGCGACCTCCTGGTTGACGAGCTCGGCGAGCGCGAACGCGGCCGCCTCGGTGTCGTCGTAGTGCTCGTTGAACGACCAGCGAGCGAGGGTGTACGGCCCCGTGATGGGCACCTTCACCGGTCGCTCGGCGACCGACGCGGTGAACGCGTACTCGTCGACCAGCCAGGGCTCGTCGTAGGCGACCGCGTCGACGATGGACGGCTTGTCGAAGTAGTTGTGGCCCCAGACCTTGACGGGGCCGTTGAACGCGTAGCCGTCGATGCGCTCGGCGAAGTACTCGACCATCTCGGTCCGGCGCATCTCGCCGTCGACCACGACGTCGAGGCCGGTCCGCTCGTGCTCCTCGGTGACGAGCCGGGCGGCGTCGTCGGTCGCCTCGGCGAAGTCGGCGGCGTCGAAGTCCACGGCGTCGTCGTCGAGCCACTCGCGGGCGCGCCCGAGCCACGTCGGCTTGGGGTACGACCCGACGACGGTCGTCAGCAGGAAGTGCTCGTTCGGGTGGCCCGGCGGCCGGAACTGCTCGCGCGTGTCGGTCGTTCTGGTCACGCAATCACCCCCGGGGCGACGGCCTCGCCGAGGACGCCCAGCTTGGCCTCGAACGTGGCGACCGGGAGGTAGAACAGCTCGGTGTTCGGGGACAGGCAGACCGTGTCGGGGCCACCGGCGGGCAGCGCCGACTCGAACCGGTCGACGCGCTCGCGGACCGCCGCGGTCGTCTCGACCAGGGTGTTCTGGCCGTCGACGACGCCGAGGACGACGTCGTCGAGCGTGCCCTGCTCGGCGACCAGTTCGGCGGCCGCGGCCGGGGCCGTGACGAGGTCGTAGCCGATGGCCTCGATGGCCGCGTCCAGCAGGGTCGCGTGGGTCCGTTCGTCAGGCGCGCCCCAGTAGGTGTGGACGGCGACGTCTCCGGGGAACGCCCCGGCGACGGCGTCGATGGCGGCGCCCACGGCGGGCTGGTCGTCGGCCGACGGGGGGTCGGTGACCAGCGACGGCTCGAGGAGGACCAGGTGCTCGAGGTCGGGGAACCGCTCGACCTCGCCCGCCAGGAGCCGCCCGATCGCGGCGAGGAACTCGGCGGCGTCGCCGTAGGAGGCGTCCCTCGCGAGCGCGCCCAGCGTGTAGGGTCCGGGGAGGACGGCCTGGAGGGGTGGCTCGGCGACGTCGGCCGCCGCGGACAGCTCAGCGGCGACGTCGCCGGTCGGGGCGAGCGAGTCGACGACCACCGGGTCCCGGTAGAAGTTGTTGTTGTCGTAGTAGCGCACGAGCCCGTGGGTCTCGACCGCGTCGTTCACCGCGAGCGGATGGGCCAGCATGTCGTCCCACCGGAGCTGTCCCTCGACCACGCGGTCGAGGCCCGCCTCGACCTGGGTGGCGATGACCTCGGCCCGGGCCTCGGCGTAGGTGGCGGTGACCGCGTCGGACTCGTGGCCGTCGACGAGGTCACCCTTCTGGTGGCCCTTCAGCCGCGAGAGGGCCCGCTTGGTCGGGTCGGGCAGCGGGAACAGCCCGACGGTCGTCGCGACGTACGTCGCCATACGTGTCCCGTCGTGATGCCCCAGTATAATAATTTCCACTCAGAATTATGCACACCAGTAATGCCGCATTCACCGGACCAGCTTCAACACGGTCAGCGTCTCGCCCGGGAACGACGCGTCCACGAGGGCGACGACGCTGAAACCCCGGTCGAGGGCGCCCTCGACGACCGCGTCGACGCCGGTGGCGGTGCTGACCAGGAGGTAGGCGGCGCCGCCGGGCGCGAGCACCCGGCCGAGGTCGGCGAGGAGTCGCTGGACGACCTCGCGGCCGGTCTCGCCGCCGGTGACCGCGACCTCGAACCAGTCGTCCCACTCGACCCCGTCCTGCGCCGGCAGGTAGGGCGGGTTACAGACGACCACGTCGAAGGCGCCCGACCGGAAGGGGGTCACGAGGTCGCCGCGGACGGCGTCCAGGTCGCGGTCGCGGGCCTGCCGACAGGCCTCCGGGTTGACGTCCGAGCCGACGACCCAGGCCCCGGTCGCCTCGGCGAGGCGGGCGCCGACGTAGCCGCTGCCCGTGCCGACGTCCAGCACGCGGCCGGGGTCGGCGTCGACGAGGTCCTCCGTCACCGCCCCGGCGAGGAGCGCCGAGTCCTCGGACGCCGGGTAGACCGAGAAGTCCTCGCCACGACGTTCGGCGAGGGAGGGACGTCGGTCGGCGAGGGACGGGTGGGACGGCGGCACCGATTCCCCCGCCCCGTCATCCGCCGCCTCCTCCTCGCCACCGTCCCGGGTCACGGCTCCCAGCCGCCCGTCTCGGCCACGAGCCCGCACAGCCTCGCGAACTCGGCGGGCGTCACCTGGCCGGGCCGGGCGTCGAGGAGCGCCGGGTCTGACGCCTCGAGCAGCGCGTCGGCGTCCACGAGGCCCGAGATGTGGACCGTGTTCCGGAGCGCGTTCCGCATCGTCTTGCGGCGCTGGGTGAAGACCGCCGTGACGAGGTCGAGGAAGCGGGCCTCGTCGGGGACGGCGTAGTCCGGGACGCGCGGGACGGCCCTGACGACGGCGCTCTCGACGGCCGGGGGCGGGACGAACACCGACGGCGGGACGACCTCCAGGCGCTCGATGGCGGCGTAGTGGCCGGCCGTGACGGAGAGCCGGCCGTAGTCGTCGGTGCCCGGCGCCGCCGTCAGTCGGTCGGCGAACTCCCGCTGGACGAGGAGCACCAGCGGTCGGCCCCGCGGCAGCAGCCGGAAGAGGAGCTCGCTCGAGGCGCTGTAGGGCAGGTTCGAGACGCAGGCCGTGTAGTCGGGCCAGTCGACGGTCAGCGCGTCCCCCTGGACGACGTCGAGGCGGCCGGCCCCGACGGCCGTTCGGAACTCGTCGCCCAGGAAGCCGACGAGCCGCCGGTCGCGCTCGATGGCGGTCACGCGGTCGGCGACGGCGAGGAGGCGGTCCGTCAGCCCGCCAGCGCCCGCGCCGATCTCGAGGACGTGGGAGCGGTCCAGCGGGTCGGCGTAACCGGCGATGCGGTCGAGGACCCGGCCGTCGACCAGGAAGTGCTGGTCGGCCCGGGGGTTCCCGGTCACCCCAGCGCGGTCGAGCAGCGCCCGGGGATCGCGCTCGCCGTCGGCGACCGACGACACCGATTGGTCGCCGGCCACGGGGCCCTCCGGCCCGGTCATCGCTCGCGCGTCACCTGCTGGTTCCGAACGAACAGCTTGTACTTGACGTCCCGCCCCTCGAGCTCCTCCATGATGCGCTCGACGACAACGTCCCGCGGGTGATGGAGACCGGGGATGCGCTCGTGGAGGTCGTCGAGGCTCTCGAAGGGGCGCCGCTTCCGCGCCTCGAGGATGTTGTCCCGGAGCTTGTCGCCGACGCCGGGGAGCAGGTTCAGCTGGTGGAGCCGGAGGCTCACGGGGCCCGCCTCGTTGTAGAACTCGACGAGCCTCGCCTCGTCGGCCTCGACGAACGACTCCACGACCGGCTCGAGCTCCGACCGGGCGCCGCCCGAGAGGTCCTCGTAGTCCAGCGACCGGACGACCTCGATGGGCGGCCCGGCCGGCTCGATCTGGACCTCGTCGCCGATGCCGAGCATGCCGCCGTCCTCCAGGACCAGCTCCTGGAGGCGGAAGCCGTCGTGCTCGAGGACCTGGGCGAGCGGCGACCGCCGGTAGCGGGGCCGGTCGTCGTCGGCCCGACCGTGGGGGAGGACGTCGAGTACCACGGCGGTTCGAGGACCCGACTCGTCGGCCTCCGCGCTCATGGACTGGCGTACGTGCGAGAGCGACTTAAAGAATCGGCGCGTCGGCCCACGGAACCGGGCTCCGGGCCGACGGCCGTCTCAGACGTACTTGGCGACGACGTCGAGGATGGCGTCGAGCTCCTCGCCGTCGAGCGAGTAGCGCTGCTGGGCGAAGACGGCCCGGACCTCGTCGCGCGAGCGTGGCAGGAGGTCGGCGATCTTGTAGGCCGTCTCCTCCGTGACCTTCTCGAGCGCCTCGAGCTCCGACACGAGCTCGAGCGACTCCTCGGGCTCCAGGACGGCGAACCGGTTGACGTGCTCGATGGTCCGGGCGAGCTCGTAGGGCAGCTCACGCTCCTCGTCGAGGACCCGCTCCTCCTCGATGTCGGCGAGGAGCGCCTTGACCTCGGCGATGGTGAGATACTCCTCGTCGAGGGTCTCCTTGAAGATGGTCATGGCTCGACCGAAACCGCCGAGGAACTTAAACCAGTTGGAGGCGGCTCAGGGCTATCCCCGGGGCGGGAAGCGGGCCGGACGGGTTAGCGGGCTACTCGAGCGAGATGGACGCGTCGGTCACGTGCTCGAACCCGATGGCCTCGACCCGGAGCGTGGCGGTGGCCTCCAGCGTCTCGTCGCCCGCCAGGGTGCTCTCGGCCACCGCCTCGGCGATGGCGGCCTCGAGGGCGGGGTGCGCGGCGATGCCGAACGTCTTGAGCAGCGAGCGGATCCCGTGGTCGAGCGCGTCCTCGTCCATGGTCGACCGGTCAGTCGCCAGGGTGGTAACCGTGTCGCTGGTCCCGCCGGTCGCGTGACGGCCGTTCAGCAGCGAGCGCAGCCACGTCGCTCGAGGGGGTAGGAATGCGCGGTCGCCAGACGGACCCGGACTGGAGACGTTTTCCCCACCTCCACACGGCCGTGCCGACGTGGTCGGGTTCCCGCCGGCCGTTTACACGGCGGGCGGTAGTTGGCCTTCGCCTGCCCCCTCCGGAAGGGACAGCATCGGGGTGGTACGGTTCTCCTTCGGACCGGGCACCTTATGATTTCGGCGCCGTTCCCAGCTCGCCGCTTCTCCTGGGGAGGGATCTTCGGCAAGCCGTCCAGTTGGCCCGGCTGGCGTTCCGCGCAAGCCGTCCGTACGACGGACGTCATATTAAGGCTAACTAATAGTTCCCTGTGACTTCGTCGCAAGATTTAGTCGGGGCCCCTCGGGAAGTATCGGGCGGCCGTGATGGGATTCGGTCGGCTGCGATGCCGACGAACGGACGACTGCGGCGACCTCACGCTCCCGTACCAGCGTCAGATAGGCCGTCGTGCGAGGAATCTGTCCGGTTCTCCGACGACGAAATCGCGTCGCCAGACCTGTCAGAATCGCATTCGAACGGCCCTCGCTACCGGTCCGCCGGGGCCGTACCGCCGGCTCCTGGACGGGTGGCGAGGGGGAAGGAGTTCGCTCGGAACGGGGGGTGGAGCGTCAGCGACGCTGGGGGCGCAGGTGGGCGGGCTTGGTGATGACGGTCTTGACCTTCCCGCGGTCGTCGATGCGGACGCGGTAGGCCGAGCCCTGCTCGTCGATGACCTCGCCGGTGTAGCCGTTGAAGCGCGGGTGGAACCGGCCGTCGCGGACGCTCGGGTCGAGTTTCAGGTGCACCGACTGGCCGGGCTCGAACGTCTGGACGACCCGCTGGGGTGGCGACGTCCCTCGCTCCCGCGGCGGGTTGGAGAGCTTCCGCCGGGTGCCGTGTCTGGGTCCCTTCGAGTTCGGCATGGTCGTGCCTCCCGGTTGTCGGCTGGCGGTTATAAACGGCTCGTTCGAGCCTCGCTGGCCCGGCCGGAATCGGCCCTAGATGAGGGTGACGTTCTCGACGCCGATGCTCTCGACGCCATCGACGGACCCGAACGCGTCCTCGACCACGTCCGTCCCGCCGGCGTCGTCGGGGATGACGACCGTCGCCATGAGGGCGACGAGCCCGAACGCGATGTCCTCGCGGTCCACCCGGTTCAGCGTCGCCCCCTCCGGCAGCGACTCGCCGAGCCGTTCCTCGAGGGCGTCGAGGTCGACCTCCGGGCTCTGGGGCATGACCTTCAGCGTGGCGGCGACCTTCCCCATGTCAGGGTCCCGTGAAGCCGCAGTTCGGACACTCGTAGCGATTGCTCTGCTTGCGGCACTTGGCGCACCGCGAGATGGACTGGCCGCAGTCCGGGCACGGGAACGACGCCGCGGCCGTGCCGGAGATGCTGATGCCGCAGGACACGCACGAGCGCGCCCGCTGGGCCGATTCGCTCATGGTCGTACTGGCCCGTCGGCCGGTTTAACGGTTGTCAATTCACGTGCGCGAGGAGGCGGTCGACCTCCGACTCGTCGTTGAAGGCGTGGACCGAGGCCCGGACGCACCCGAGCGGCGGGACGTCGCGAAGCACGACGCCGTCGGCCGCGCAGGCCTCGACGAAGCCTTCGGGGTCGTCGACCGCGAAGGAGACCAGCCCCGTCTCGTACGGGCGCGGGCCGAGCAGGCGGTCGTCGGGGAGGCCGTCCTTCAGCCGGTCGGTGAGCTCGGCGATGCGGGACGAGATGGCGTCGAGCCCGACGTCGAGGACGACGTCGACCGCGGCTGAGAGACCGGCGTAGACGGACGCCTGGGCGGTCGTCAGCTGGAACGCCTCGGCGCTGTCCGCGTACCTCGGGTGCGAGGCGAAGGGGTCCTCGACGCCGTGGCCCCCGATCCGCGTCGGCTCGAGGGCCCGGCGGGCCTCGTCGCGCAGGTAGAGGAAGCCCGCGCCCCAGGGCCCGAGCAGCCACTTGTGGCCCGCCCCGGCGACGAAATCGGCCCCCCAGGTCCCGACGTCCACCGGGAGCTGGCCCGGGGCCTGGACGGCGTCGACGAGGACGAGCGCGCCGGCCTCGTGGGCGAGTTCGACGACCTCGGCCACCGGCAGCGACGTCCCGTAGCTCCAGGTCACCGCGCTCAGGCAGACGAGCCGAGCCCCCTCGACGGCCGCCGCGAAGTCGGCCGGCTCGAACTCGCCGTCGTCGCCCTCGACGACCCGGACCTCGACGTCGCGGACGTCCGCCAGTCGGGCCCAGGGCAGCGCGCCGGAGGGGTGTTCGGCGTCGGTGCGGACGACGACGTCGCCGGGCCGCCAGGTGAGGCTCGCGGCGACCAGGTTGATGCCCGCGGTCGTGCTCTGGGTCATGACCACCTCGTCGACGGTCGCGCCGAGCAGCCGGGCGACGGCCTCGCGGGCCTCCCGCTCGGCCCGCCAGCCGGCCTCGTACATCCCCTCGCCGCCGGGCGCGTCGAAGGCGTGATAGCGCGCGAACTCACAGACGGCCTCGACCACCGGTCGCGGGCTCGGCCCGCTCGCGCCGGTGTTGAAGTAGGCGACGTCGTCGGTCGCCGGGATCGCCTCGCGGAGCTCGTCGGGGGTCATGGTCGTCCCCTCGGCCGCGGGCCCCGTGGTCCTTTCGTCCGTCAACCCGTGAACCGAGCTTACGGCACGGCGGCCCCGTTAGACCGGCTCGAATCTCACCGATCCGACCCGTGAACGCGGCACGGAGGCCCCGTCAGACCGGCTCGAATCTCACCGATCCGACCCGTGAACGCGGCACGGAGGCCGCGTCAGACCGGCTCGAATCGGTACCCATCCCACGACTGGCTCTCGGCGGCCCGGATGCCCGCGTCCGGGTCCCGGAGCGTCTCGACGTAGACGGGTCGGACCTCGTCCCCGGTCTCGACCCGGTCGGTCGTCAATCCGCCGATGGCCCGGACCGGCTGCCCGTCGACCTCGAACTCGACGATGGCCAGCGGGTTGGGCTCGCGGACCCCGGGCGGGGTCGCCGTGCTCACCGTCCAGGTGACGACGGTCGCGGTCCGCTCCGTCAGGTCGACCGTCTCGACCTGGGGCTCGCCGCACGTGGGGCACCGCGGGTGGGCGGGGTAGGTCAGGTGACCCTCCGCACAGCGGTGGGCCTCGAGGCTCACGCGGCCGCCTCCAGGATGGTCGTGGTGACGCAGTTCCCGAACCCGCCGACGTTGCAGGCGAGGCCCACCTCGGCGTCGACCTGTCGCGGTCCCGCGTTCCCGGTGAGCTGCTGGTAGAGCTCGTAGACCTGGGCGACGCCGCTCGCCCCGAGCGGGTGGCCCTTCGACTTGAGCCCGCCCGAGGTGTTGATGGGAAGCTCGCCGTCGCGGTCGGTCACGCCGTCCTCGACCGCGCGCCAGCCGGCGCCCTTCTCGAAGAAGCCGAGGTCCTCGGACTGGAGGAACTCGAGGATGGTGAACATGTCGTGGAGCTCCGCGACGTCGACGTCGTCGGGCCCGCGACCGGCCATGTCGTAGGCCCGGCGGCTCGACCTGACGACGCCCATCATCGTGGTCGGGTCCGCGCGCTCGTGGACGACGTGCGTGTCGGTCGCTCCGGCCACCCCGGTGACGACCACGTAGTCGTCGGCCCGTTCGGCCGCGACCGATTCCGGGCACAGGAGCAGGGCGGCCGAGCCGTCGGTGATGGGGCAGAAGTCGTAGAGCCGGAGCGGGTCGGCGATGACGGGCGAGCTCATGACCGTCTCGAGGTCGACCGCCTTCCGGAACTGGGCGTGGGGGTTGTCGACGCCGTTCCGGTGGTTCTTCACGGCTACCTTGGCGAGGCTCTCTCGGGGCGCGTCGTACGCCTCGAGGTAGGCCCGGGCGGTGAGCCCGGCGAACGACGGGAGCGTCACCCCGTGCTTGTACTCGACCGGGTGGGTCAGCGAGGCGATGACGTCCGTGGCTTCGGCCGTGGAGACGTGCGTCATCTTCTCGCCGCCGACGAGGAGCGTCAGCTCGCTCGCGCCGCTGGCGACGGACTGCCAGGCGGCGTACAGCCCGGCCCCGCCGCTCGCGCTCGTCTGGTCGACCCGCTGCGTGTACGCCCCGAGGGCGCCGAGGTCGTGCGCCAGGGCGTTCATCACCCCGGTCTGGCCCTCGAACTCGCCGCTCGCCATGTTCGACACGTAGAGGTGGTCGAGGTCGGCCGCGGCGACGCCGGCGGCCTCGAGACACGCCGTCCCCGCCTCGGCCAGGAGGTCGCGGATCCAGGCGTCCCGTCGCCCGAATCGGGTCATCGACGCCCCGATGATGGCCACGCGGTCCATGTCGGAATCGCGGCGGGCCCCGGCTTAGGCGTTCGGAAGCCCGTGGCGACGAGGACCGGTACCCGACCACCCGGGTGCCGGAACATCTGACCGCCGAGGGCCCTGGCCGCGCGGCAGCCGACCGTCGGACGCGTCAGACGCGGCCGCCGCGGGACGCGGCCCCGCGTCCCAGTTTCACTTTCACCTCGCTAGCCACGCGGTTTAGGTCGGGCGAGGCGGACCCAGCGACGCATGTACCAGACTGCCCGCCCCGTGACCACGGTTCGGCCCCTCCTGCCCGACCAGGCGACGTGCCCCCAGTGCGGGACGCCGGTGAGCGGCATCGGAACGACCGAACCCGGCCGCCACGAGTTCGTCGATTGCGGCCACCCAGTCTCGTCCCGGGCCCTCCGGACGCTGACGGCCCGGTAACGCCCGTCCCGGTCAGCGCTCGAATCGGGCCCTGAGGCCGGCCGCCGCCTCGACCACCTGGGCCACCTCGACCAGCTTCCCCACCTCGTAGACGAGCGCGCCGCCGAACGCGAGCAGCGACCCCGTGAGCAGGAGCGCCAGCTGTTCCGAGAACCCGAGGTGGACCCAGAACAGCGGGTCGTTCCACACGCCGACGACGACCGCGAAGGCGTGGGCCGGCGCCGAGAGGGCGCCGATGAGGAAGATACCGCCGACCACGACCCCGAGGAGCCGGACCACGTGGAGCCCGACGAGCTTCGCCAGCCCGGGGTTCTCGCGGATCCAGTCCCGCGCGAGCCAGACGCCGGCGACGAGGAGCACGCCGACGCCGAGCAGGACGATGACGAAGTCCTCGTGGGCCCCCACGTACGCGAGGTCCGACGCCAGCCACCCTCGGAGCGCGCCGGCCACGATGGCCAGCGGCGACGTCGTCCCCGCGCCCGTGTAGACGAGGTAGGTCAGGGCGGTGTTGAACAGGGCGGCCCCGGCCATCGAGTAGAGGACGAACCGGCGGCGGTCCATCCCGGCCAGCCCGGCGGGGATGGAGATGAGCGCCCGGACGAGCGGCAGCATCCGCCCCCAGAAGACGGTCGACTCGCCGTACCGGCGGAAGGCGACCCGGCTCCGCTCGAGGTTCGACTCGGAGACGTGGATGAGGTGGCCGTGCGTCACGAGGAGCCGCTCCCCGTAGCGACCGAAGAGCTCGTAGGCGATGACGCTCCCCACGGTCGCCCCGGCCGTGGCGTCGACGACGAAGAGGACGAACGAGACGGGACCGTGCACCAGCTGCGAGGCCGCGACCGGGACGACGATCTCGCTCGGCACGAAGTGCAGGATGAACGCGGTCTCCAGCGCCATGTAGCAGAAGACGGCCAGGAAGCCGTACTGGTCGACGAGGTGGAGCACCGAGTGGACCAGGCCGCCGAACACGGTCAGGACGCTCCCGTCATCGGTTCCCGGCTGCGTGGGGCCGGCGCGACGACGGCGGCACGGTCACACGGAGCGACCTCGACGCCGTAGCGATGCATACCCTCGGTAGCGCGCCGGAGGAATGTATCCTTTTCCAGCCGCGACCGGGACCCGGTTCGAGGCCCAACGAGCGTCGACCGCGTCGACCGGTGACGTGGTCCGCCGACAGCGAGGCCCTTAGTAGCCCGGGGCCGCATCGGACGAGGTAGTGATACTCGGTATCGACACCGGCGGGACCAACGTCGACGCCGTGCTCGTCGAGGACGGAGCCGTCGTCGCCCAGGCGAAGGTCCCGAACGCCGGGGCGCGGGACAGCATCGAGGCGGTGCTCTCGGCGCTGCGTCGGGACTGGACGGACCCGCCCGTCGAACGCGTCGTCGTCGCCACCACGGTCGTCACGAACGCGGCGCTCCAGGATGGCCTGCCCGGGTGTACGAACGTGCTCATCCCCGGGCCGGGCCTGAGCCCCGAACGGTTGGCGTACGGCGAGGTCCTCGAGGTGCTCCCGGGCTGCGTCGACCACCGGGGTCGGGTCACGGAGCCGCTCGCGTTCGACGGGACCCCCTCGACGCCGGTGGTCGCGGTGACGTCGAAGTTCGCCGCCCGGAACGCGTCGTTGGAGCACGAGTTCCGCGACCACGTCGAGGTCGAGGACGCCAACCTCGCGCTCGGCAGCGAGTCCGGCGCCGACCTCACGTTCCCAGAACGCGCGGCGACGACGGTCGCCAACGCCAAGACGAAGCCCGTCTTCGCGGCCTACCATGACGACCTGGCCGCCGCGCTGGCCGCGGCCGGGGTCGACGCTCCCGTCTACGACCTCGCGGGCGACGGCACGATGCTCGCCGAGCACACGCTCCGGCGGACGCCCGCCCACACGCTCCGCAGCGGCGTGGCGGCGAGCACGCTCGGCCTGCTCGCGCTGACGGCGGTCGAGGACGCGGTCTGCGTCGACGTCGGCGGCACCACCACCGACGTCGCGCGGGTGGCCGGCGGCTACCCGGCGACGGACCGGGACGCCCGGCTCGGCGGCCTCGAACCGGCCTACCGGGGCGTCACGTCGGTGAGCCTGCCGCTCGGCGGCGACACCCGCCTCGCGGCCGGGACGGATGGCCCGAGGTTCACGAACCGTCGCGAGGGGAACGCGGCCGCGTTCGGCGGCGAGCACCCGACGTTGACCGACGCCCTCCACGTCCTCGAGGCCTTCACCGACGGCGACGTGGCCGCCGCCAGCGAGGCCATCCGGCTGCTCGGGGACGGCGACGTGGTCGACGTCGCCCGGGCGGTCGTCGACCGGTACGTCGCGACGGTCGCGTCGGCGGTCGACGACCTCGCGGGCTCGGACGGCTGCCGGCTCGTCCTCGGCGGCGTCCTCGGGGCCTACCTGGCCGACCCCCTCGCCGACGCCGCCGGGCGGATCGACGGGTGGACGGTGCCGCCGCACGCCGAGGTCGCGGGCGCCGTCGGCTGCGCGGCCGCCCGCGTCAGCGTGGAGGCCGCGGTCCACGTCGACAGCCAGCGCGGCGTCCTGACCGTGAGCACGCTCGGCGACGAGCGGGAGTCGGCGGTCGAGGTCGGCCGCACCTTCACGGACGAGGCGGTCGAGGCCATCGCGGTCAAGTGGGCGCAGCGGGCGGCCGAGGCGGCGGGTGGCGACCCGGCCGACCGGTGCGAGGTCGTCGCCGCCGATCGCTTCAACGTCGTCGAGGACCGGCAGATCGCGGGACAGATCGTCGACGTTCGAGCCCGGGTCGTGCCCGGATACACGCCGATAACCGGGGCGGGACCGTGACGTCGCTCGCGCTCGTCTACCACGAGGACTACCTCCTGCACGAGCACACGCCGACCCACCCGGAACGGCGTGAGCGGCTCCAGTACACCATGGACCAGCTCGAGGAGGAGGGGCTGCTCGACGACCCGGCCGTCCACGTGGTCGAGCCCGGCCCCGCGACGATGGCCCAGCTCGAACGGGTGCACGACCCCGACTACCTGGACCGTCTCAGAGCGCTGTCGGCGGCGGGCGAGGGTCGCCTCAGCGTCGACACCTACGTCTCCGAGCACACCTGGGAGAGCGCCCGACTGGCCGCCGGCGGGGTGATCGAGGCCCTCGAACAGGTCGTGGGTGGCGACGCCGACACCGCCTTCGTGATGGCGCGTCCGGGCGGCCACCACGCGTTCGCGGACGACGCCCACGGCTTCTGCTTCCTCAACAACACGGCCGTCGGCCTCCGGCACGCGCTGGCGACGACCGACGTCGAGCGCATCCTCGTCTGGGATTGGGACGCTCACCACGGCGACGGCACGCAGGCCATCTTCTACGACGACCCGCAGGTGCTCGTGCTCTCGACGCACCAGTCGGGTAAGACGCTGTTTCCCGGGACGGGGTTCGTCGACGAGATCGGCGAGGGGGCGGGCGAGGGCTACAACGTGAACGTTCCGCTGCCCCGGAAGACGGGGGACGCCGCCTACCTCGAGGTCGTCGAGCGGGTCTTCGAGCCGGTGACCCGCCAGTACGACCCCGACCTCCTGTTCATCGAGGCCGGCCAGGACAACCACTTCACGGACCCCATCACCGACCTTGGCGTCACCGCCGCCGGCTACGCCACCCTGATGGAGCGGGCCGTCGGGATGGCCGACGAGCTCGACGCCGACCTCGTGGCTTCGCTGGCCGGCGGCTACGCCATCGAGGCCGGGCTCCCGTACACCAACCTCGCCGTCTTCGCGGCGCTGCTCGGCTACGACACGTCCTCGATCCGCGAGCCGACGGTCTACGGTCAGCCCCCCGAGTCGCCGTCCGTCGACGACGTCATCGCCTCGGTCGAGCGGACGCTCGGCGACTACTGGTCGTTCGATCGCTGACGCGGTCCACGACGACGGCCGGTCACTCCGCCACCGCCTCTCTGACGCGGTCCAGGTCGTAGGTCACCTCGACGACCAGCCCGGCCGACTCGTGGAGCTCGAAGCCCACCTTGTCGTAGACGTGGAGGGCGCGGGCGTTGTCGGCCTCGGCGTGGCTGACGATGCGCTCCACCCCCGCTCGGGCGGCCGTCGAGATGGCATACCGGAGGAGCGACGAGCCGATGCCCAGCTCGTGGAACGCCGGGTCGACGAAGATGACGAAGTCCGTCACCTCGGCGTCGGCCGGCGCGTAGACGGCGTGGCCGACGACCGTTCCATCGACGACGGCCACGAAGTTCCGACCCGCCTCGAGCACCCCCGACAGCCACGCCTCCCGCTCCTCCGCGAGCAGCCGGGGCAGGCCCAGCGACCGGTGCTCGGGCGGGTAGTCGTCGTACATCCGGGCGAGCGAAGGCCGATGGACCTCCCGGAAGGGCGTGACGACGACCTCCCGACCGTCGTCGAGCGACGCCCGCTCCCGGTCGGCGTCGGTCATCGGCGGGCGACCTCCTCGAAAGCCCCCGCGTTGACGGCGTCAGCCGGCTGGTCGGTCCGGGGGCCGGGTTCGCTCACGGTTGGCCGGGGTTCGTCGAGGGGGTAGAAATAGCCGTGGGCCGACGCGACGTTCCGGCCACCCGGCCCGCGTTCGCTCGATGGACGCGCCGGCGGCCCAAGCCAACGCTTTTCGAGGCGCCCGGCGAGGCGGGGGCATGCCCTTCGACTACGTGCACGACGTCCGCCTCGACGACGTGGACCGGTTCGACATCGTGTTCTACCCCCGAGTCTTCGTGTGGGTCCAGCGGGCGAGCGAGGCGCTCTTCGAGGCGGGCGGTACGCCGTACCAGGTGCTCTGCCGGGAGACCGGTCACCGCTTCCCCATCGTCGCGACGGACGCGACCTACGCGAGGCCGATCGAGTGGGGCGACGCCGTCACCATGGCGGTCACGCCGTCGCTCGGCCGGACGTCGTTCACCCTCGAGACCCTCGGTCGGGTGGCGGGCGAGGCGGCGTTCGAGGTCAGCCGGACCCAGGTCGCCGTCGACGAGGACACCGGCGAGAAGGCCCCGCTACCCGACGAGGTCCGTTCGACCCTGGAACCGTTTGCGGCGTGAGCGGCCGTTGGGACGTCGCGGGGCGGGGCGGATCACACCTTCCCGTCGACGGTCGTGGCCGCCGACGCCTCGACCAGGGTCGTCGAGACGACGACCTGGGGGTCGCTCCTGACGGTGACCCGGTGTCCCTCGTAGGTGAACGCGATCCTCGCCGCCGTTCCCGGCGCCACGAGGCGTTCGAGGGCCTCGCAATCGATGGCCGCGTACAGCGGCGCCAGCTCGGTCATCGTCGCGTGCTCCACCGTCATCACGGTCGACACGATGGCCTCGCAGACCGTCTCGTCTCGGCCCACCGGTCGTTCGACGTCGAAGGTCGACGTCCGTTCGACCGGTCCAGTCCTCCGCTGGTTCGTTGGCTCGTTCATGGGTAGCCCAGCCTGGACGAGTCGGCCCCCGGACGGGCACGGCCGAGGGCTGTCTCGCGCGAGGAGAGTTACCCGAGCTGGCGCCATAACTCGGCCGGACCGTCTCGGTGTCCGAAACACCGACTGTCGGGTCGTGCGAGTCGGTCCCCGGCGCCGGTCACCGGCACCGAGTCGGCAGGCTGCTTTTATCCGTCGAGCCCATCTCAACCCCCCGTGAGCAAGGAGTGGGGCCCCGACGACATCTTCGACGTGCTCGCGAGCCGGACGGCGAGGGAGATCCTCGTGCTCGCCGCCGAGGAGCCCGTGTCGGTCAGGCAGCTCGCCGAGGCGTGCGACGCGTCGCGGCCCACCATCTACCGTCGCATCAACAAGCTGACCGAGTACGAGCTCCTGGACGAGACGGTCACCATCGGCGGCCCAGGGCCCCACCGGGGGACGTATCGGACGAACATGGACCGTATCTGCTTCGACATCGAGGACGACGACTTCGTCGTCACCATCCACTTCGAGGAGGACCTGGTGGACCGATTCGTCTCGGCGTGGACGGGACTCGGTCGGCCCTCGTGACGGGACCGTGACCCGAACCAACCGACGCGGAGGCGGTCGGTGATGGCGGCGTCAGTCGAGTTCTGGCTCTACGTCCTCGCGAACCTCTTCGTCCTGCTGGTCGGCGCCGCCCTCGTCGTCCTGAGCGTCGCCGCTTACCGCCGGACGAGCGATCGTCAGTTCGGTTTCGCGGCAGTCGGGTTCGCCACGGTCACGCTGGGCTCGCTCATCGAGCTCGTCTTCGACCTGCTCAACCCGGGCGCGGAACTCGGGTCGCCGGCGCTGCTCGGCCTCAGGACCATCGAATCGGTGCTCATCGGCCTCGGCCTCCTCGTCCTGTTCTACTCGCTGGTGACGCCCCGTCGTCCGTGACGACGGGTATTCAATGGCTGGATCACCGCCGGAGGGACGAGCGGAAAAAGTATCATATCACCGCAAGAAGATGCACTCCGAGGCGGCCCGTTTGTTTATCGCAACATGCAGTTTATGAGTTCGCTACGAGACACCGGTTCGGGACAGAACGGCTAGATGAAATCGCCACTTCACCCTGAAAATGGGGTGAGGGCGTAGATGTTGGCCTCGTAGACCTCGCGCACGCGGTCGCCCCAGTTGTGGGTGTAGGTGTCGATGATGTCGTCGGCGACGTCGCCGCGGAGGTACTTCACGATGCCCCGGTCGCCCGTCCGGTCCCGGAGGTGCGTCGTGAAGAAGTGCCGGAAGTAGTGCGGCGTGACGTTCTCGGCGGCGCTCCCGCCCGAGCGATACCAGCCGACGCGCCGGGCGTGCCCCGTGACCATCGAGCGGGCCCAGCCGGTCTTCAGCCGGTGCCCCCACTGGTCCCTGGTGCTGCAGAACAGCGGCTCGGCCGGCGAATCCGCGTCCGGTCGGATCGCCAGATAGCGGCGCAATACGGCGCGTAGCTCGGTGTCGACGGGGACGAGCGTGTCCCGCTTTCGCTTGTTCGAGGCGGTGCGCTCCTCGCCGTTCACGACGGCCCCTCGTGAGACGTCAGACGCGACGTAGAGCGTGTTCGGCCGGTCTTCGAGTTGGACGCGCGGGGGGACGCCGTAGGCCGATTCGACCGCCGCGTCGTCGAGGTTGAGGTCACGGAGGTCGAGGTTACAGAGCTCGCCGATACGCATCCCGGTCTTGAGCAGGGTCACGACGACGGCCCGGTCGAGGGGGTGGGTGATCCCGGCGACGAAGGCCCGCATCTGGTCCACCGAGAGGTCGCGTCTGGCCGGGTCTTTGTCGATGGACTCGTCGAGTTCCTCCATCACGAGCACCATGGGGTTCGCTTCGAACTCGCCGACCTGGGTCATGTAGGCGTAGAAACGGTGGAGGTAGGAGGCGTACGTCGCCACGGTGCTCCGTGATGCCTCGCTCCGGAGCTCGTGGATCCAGGACAGGCAGGCCCGGCGGTCGGCGGCGGCCGGCGTTGGGACACCGAGCTCGTCGGCCAGATACGCCTCGAATCGCCGGAGGACGCGCTCGTAGGCCACGAGTGTGCGTTCGCTCTTCCCGTGGTAGGTGAGGTCCTGGAGGAAGTACGCGATGGGGTCGGCGGTCTCAGTCGTCGCCATCGGCACCTCCACGTATTGAGAGGCCGCCGCGGAGGTCGACGTCGACGACGCCATCGTCCTGCAGCGACTCGAGGGCTCGTTCGAGACGACCCTCGAGGTCCGCGGTCATCGCCTCGAGCAGGTCGTCGAACCGAATCGGTTCGTTCGTCCCAGAGAGGACCTCGAGGACCCGCGTTTCGAGGCCGTCACCCCTGGGGTCTGCGGTGGGAAGATGGGCCTCCGGCGGATCGAGGTCGAACCCCCGCCGGCCGGCCTGCACCATCGACCGTACGAACTCGCTCTGGCTCATCCCGAGGGCCTCGGCGTGCTCGACCCAGTGCGATTTCTGGGATTCGGGGACCGTCGTCTTCACGATGACCGACGTGTCGGCGCTCATACGCCCACTTCACGGCCGTTTTATATATGTTTTGTGCCGCTATGTATGATAAGGACTCTTATCATTGAATCCAGTACCACCATTCGCCGGTCGACGTCTCAGGATTCGGATGCTGAACTCCCCGCTTGGCGGCGATAACCCTCCACGAGCCCGTGCAATTGGCCTCAGCGCACCCGCAATTGGTGGTCGAGATGCCTGGCGCGGTCGCACGAGTGGCCTCTTCGCGGAGACCGGAGGTCTGGTCCCGGACGGAGGTTCAGCCGAATGTGCGACGGAACGCGGCACTCCGGTTTCCGGTGATGACGGCGCATCGTCCGTATGACCATCGGACCGACCTTGCCCATATCCCCCGGTTACTCGTCCGATCGTCCGACTTCTCGACTGCCTCACTCCATGACCTGGTTGTGCCTGGACCAGGCTGACCCGTCAGCATCGGGCAGCATGCCGGATCGACCGCCTCGAGCGGACACCGCCGGGCTACGTCCGGTCTTGGGTTCAAGCTACTACAGGGATTGAACGCCTCGCCAGACCGAATCTGGCCGGCTGACCGTGTTGATGGACCTCCAAGCAGTCAGCCGGTCGTAACTCCACTCGTTTGGGTGATGGGCGGCCGGACCCACGAGACTCGAGCCGCCTCACCGGGAATCCCACTGACGGCGACGTGGTACAGGAGTCCCACTGACGGCGACGTGGTACCGTCGATGGTGTTCGCGTCCGGATCACCTCGTTCGTCGTTGACGACCACGCGCTGAGCGATTCCACGCTCTCGTTCGACACAATACTCGATGGCGATCAGCAGGACCACCGGACGGACATATGGGGGCTGTCCGGTGAGCTCCGCGAAAACAAGCGTGAAATGGCCATAGTTATCTGAATATTGGTATGTACCGGATGCCCCACAAGCGACTCGTAAAGCGTATGCTGCTATATCATAACTGGTGGTCGAAATCCGACATAGCTGACGCTAAATTGATAATTTATGGCTGGTCCCTTCGGGACGTGGCGTCAATCGTCGAGGGAGTCAACGACACCTATCGTTCGTCTCCACGCAGCGGGCCACGCCGTCGCTCGATGATGGCGGCACCTGGTGGTTTCGAGTGGCAGCCCCGGCTCTCAGGGGCGAACGCGGACCGAGGCGTTCGGGGTCCGACCCTCCTTACCCTTCGAACACGAGCGACTTGACGGTCAGGGGGACCGCGTTGGTCTGCTCGAGTGGTTCGCCGATGTCGAGGTAGCCGAACTGGTCCAGCTCGACGCCGTCGATGGCCACAACGGGCACGTCGACGACCTCGGCGGCGATGGCGCCGGCGTTCAGGGCCACGTCGGCGTCGAACGCGAGGACGAGGGGACCCGTCCCATCGACGGAATCCCGTCCCGCGACCGACGCGTCGACGACCATCCGCAGGAAGTCGTAGGTGGGCCGACCGTGGAGGTGGAAGCCGAGCGCGAACCCCCCGGTCAGGTCGTCGACGTCGTACATCTCCAGCCGGTCGGTGACGGCTTTCGTGAGCGCCGCCGGGTCGTCGTCGTGGTCGGCGACGAACGGGACCATCGGGACGTTCCGGAGCGGGAGCATCGACCCGTCGGTGATGGTGATGGTGTTCCCGCTGACCTGGACGGTGTGCTGGTTCGACCCGAGCGCGGTCGCCCGGATGCCGGTGCCGAGCTCCTCGACTGGCAGGTCTCGTTCCGCGGCCAGGCGCCGGATCGCCGCGCCGAGCTCCGGTCCCAGGTCGTCGAAGTAGCCCGGGTCGTGGTCGTAGACGTACTCGGCGCCGCCGCCGGAGAAGGTCACCACGTCGTAGGCGGGCGGTGACTCGGGCGGCTGGGTCACCAGCAGCGACTCGCCGAGCGCCGAGAGCGAGCCGTCGACGAACTCGAAGAGCAGGCCGGCGAACCGGGCCGCCAGCCGCTCCCGGTCCGCTTCCGGCACGGTGGCCCCACGCTCGAGCGTGATGCCCACGTCCTCGGCGACGGCGACGGCGGCGGGTTCGAGCCGGGAGACCCGGCCGTCATCGTCGAAGGCGACCAACCGGGCGCCGACGTTGATGGCCGCGGTCTCGGTCACGGTCCCGTCGACGATGGCGGCGAACTTCGTCGTCCCGCCGCCGATGTCGACGTGGAGCACGTCGCGCCCGGTCTCGTACGAGAGCTCGACGGCGCCGGAGCCGTGGGCGGCCATCAGCGACTCGAGGTTCGCCCCGGCCGTGGCGCAGACGAACCGGCCCGAGGACTCGGAGAAGAGCTCGATGATGCGGTTCGCGTTCTCCCGCCGGTTGGCCTCGCCCGTGATGATGACGGCGCCCGTGTCGATGTCCCCGGGCTCGACGCCGGCCTCCGCGTACCACGATTCGATGGCCTCGCCCACCGCGTCGGTGTCGATGCGGACCTCGCCCTCGTAAGGCGTCAGCTGGATGGGGCTCTCGTAGACCGTCTCGCGGTCGGTGATGCGGAACTTGCTCGAGTACTCCCCGTCGCGCCGGCGGGCGACGAGCCGGGAGAGCATCAGGTGCGTGGTGGTCGTCCCGACGTCGATGCCGACCGAGAGGAGCTCGACGGACTCGATGCCGTGGAGCTCGTCCATCTCGGAGAGGTCGATCTCGTCGGGGTGCCAGGGGACGTGCGTCATCCGGTGTCGCCGGTCCGTAGCCCCAGGCTCGATAATACCCTTTTGATGCCCGACGGGGCCGCCTCGGGGCCAGGGAAGCGGCAGCCAAACGTTATCCCAGTCGCCGTCGAACCCCCGGACGATGGCTGACCGCCGGACCTGCAAGGTCGACCGCGTCGTCGGGGCGTACGACCTGGACCCGGCCCGGGACGGCTACGACTCGGTCGACGACTACCTGGTCGCCCGCTGGACGGGCGACGACGGGCGCGCGCCGGCCGGCTACCGGCGGCTCGCCGCGTGGTTCAACCAGCGGCTCATCAAGCACGTCTACGACCGGCACGGCCGCGAGACCGTCGGCCTCCGGGTCGAGCACGAGTACGAGGCCCTCACCGGCGACGACGAGCTCGTCCGCCGGGAGGTCATCGACGACCTCCGGGCCGACGGCATCGACGCCGCGGCCCTGGTCCAGGACCTCGTGTCGTGGAGCACGCTCCGCCACCACCTCAAGGGCTGTCTCGGGGCGGAGAAGCCGACCGAACCGGCGACCACCGACTGGGAGCGCGAGAGCGTGCGCATCGCCCGGGCGCGGACGGCGGAGAAGGTCGCGGCGGCCCTGCGGTCCCTCGACGCGAAGGGCCAGCTCCCGAACGCCGAGCGGGCGGAGGTGTCCGTCCAGGTCCAGCTCTCCTGTCCGGACTGCCCGGTCCGGGTCCCGCTCTCCGAGGCCGTGCGACGGGGCTACATCTGCCGGGAACACCTCTGACCGCCCGGTGGACCGGACGTACCTGTTAGCTCGACGGCATTCCGAAACGTTCAACGCGATGCCCGGTCCAACCGACTCGCCATGGAGCCCTGGGACATCACCATCGAGAACGTCGCCGGCATCCGCGCGGGCGACGCGACCATCCACCCCGGGGTCAACACGGTCAAGGCCGAGAACTGGCAGGGGAAGTCGAGCTTCATCGCGGCGATCCAGGCCGCGATGGGCACCGCGACCCCCCTGACCGAGGGGGCCACGGTCGGCTCGGTGCGCCTCGACACCGGCGACGGCACCTACGCGGTCGAGCTGACCCGGCGGTCGGGCGACGTCGTCGTCGACGGCGAGCCGGTCCTCGAGGCGGGGTTCGACCGCGTGTGCGCCGACCTGTACGCCTTCATGGACGGCACCAACGAGGTCCGCGAGGCCGTCCGCGCCGGCGAGAACCTCGAGGACGTGCTCACGCGACCGCTCGACTTCGAGAACCTCGACGAGCGCATCGCCGAGCGCCGGCGGGAGCGCGACCAGGTCGACGCCGAGCTCGAGCGCGCCGTCGAGGCGGCCGCGACCCTGCCCGATGCGGCCGCGACCGTGAACGACCTCGAGTCGGCGCGCGAGGCGCTGCGTCACCGCCGCGACGAGCTGGTCGCGGCCGACGACGACCGGACGGACGGGGACGCCCGCGAGCGCCTGAGCGACGTGCGGGCCGAACGCGACCGAGTCGCGGCCCGCCTCGAGCGCCTCGAGGACAGCCTCGACCGGGCTGCCTCGACGCTCGCCGACCGACGCGAGGAGCTCGACTCGCTCGAGGCCGCCGACCCCCGGGACGTCGCCGACGAGCTGGCGACCGAGCGGGAGGCCCTCGCCGCCGTCGAGCGTGACGTGGAGCTGCTCCAGGCCGTCTACGCGGCGGCGAACCGCCTGCTCGAGGAGGAGCGGTTCGACCTCCTGGCCGACGTCGAGCACGGGGTGATGGACGACTCGGTCACCTGCCTCCTCTGCGGGGACGACGTCCCGCGGGGCGCGTTCGCCGAGCACCTCTCGACGCTCGGCGACCGGGTGCTCGAGCGTCGGGAGGCGGCCGCCGACCGTCGCGAGCGCATCGACGAGCTCGAAGCGGAGCGGGCGGAACGGTCCCAGCGTCGACGTCGACGGGCGGACCTCGAGGCGGCCATCGCCGACCTGGAGACGACGGTCGGCGAGCGCGAGGAGAGCCTGTCGACGGCCCGCGAACGCCTGGCGGCGCTCGAGTCCGACCTGGCGGACCTGGCCGAGACCGTCGAGGCCCACGACGACGAGCTGGCCGAGGTCGAGGCCGAGCTGAAGTACGTCGAGGCCGAGCTCGATGACGCCCGGGCGGCGCACGACGCCGAGGCCGCCCTGGCCGAGCGGCGGACGGTCCTGGCGGAGGAGCGCGAGACCCTCACCGAGGAGATCGCGACCCTCCGGAGCCGCAAGGACGAGCTGAAACGTCGGGCGAGGGCGGCGTTCGACGAGGCGATGGCGGACCTGCTCGAGCGGTTCGACACCGGCTTCGAGACGGCGCGGCTGACGAGCGGCTTCGACCTCGTCGTGGCCCGGGACGGCCGGGAGGCGAGCCTCGAGGCCCTGAGCGAGGGGGAGCTGGAGCTCATCGGCCTGGTCGCGGCGCTCGCCGGGCACCAGGCGTTCGAGGTGGGGTCCATCGTGCCCCTCCTGCTGCTCGACGACCTCGGCGCGCTCTCGGACGAGAGCCTCCACACCGTCGTCGAGATGTTCGACGACCACGTCGACCGCCTCGTGCTCACGGCCTACCCGGAGCAGTCGGCGTTCGAGGGGGCGGTCATCGACCCGTCGGACTGGTCGGTCGTCTCGCACCCGAACGCCAGCGCCCAGCCGTGACCCCGCCGCGAGCGTCCCGGTAACGACCTCGGCCCGGCCTCACTCCTCGGACGACTCGCTGACAGCCCCCACGGGCCAGTCCGGGTCGCGCCGCTCGAAGAACGCCGCGAGTCCCTCGTGGAAGGCGTCGTCGCCGGCGGCGTCCGCGATGGCCTGTCGCTCGCGCTCGAGGTGGACGTCGAGGGGGTCGGTGACGGCGGAGTCGACCAGCGAGCGGGCGACGACCTGGACGCTCGCGGGGACCCGGGCGAGCCGGGCGGCGTAGTCGCCGACCGCCCGGTCGAAGGCCGCCGCGTCGCCCTCGATGGTCCGGACCGACAGCCCCAGCTCGCGGGCCATCGCAGCGTCGAGGGGCTCGGGGTCGAACAGGAGGGCCCGGGCGCGGTACGGGCCGAGCGTCTGGGCGAGGAAGAACGGGGTCGCGTTGTCCGGCGTGAGCGCGATGCGGGCGTAGGCCGGGTCGAGGACGGCGTGGGCGTGCATCAGGAGGACGTCACACGAGAGGGCGAACCCGAGCCCGCCGCCGGCGGCGGTCCCGTTGACGGCCGCGACGGTCGGGACCGCGAGCCCGCGGAGCCCGCGGATGAAGCGGTTCGACGCGGCCGCGACGCGGTC
>Ga0102944_1000246_pt1 | contig 44316 bp, 40 predicted proteins | sample SalPonD_shore_MG_FD_78172 | JGI IMG/M metagenome (GOLD analysis project Ga0102944, IMG submission 78172) | Salt pond soil microbial communities from South San Francisco under conditions of wetland restoration - Salt Pond MetaG... | ecosystem: Environmental > Aquatic > Marine > Intertidal zone >... | reverse complement strand
TCCAGACAGACCGAGCGGAGGTGGGCGTGGTTGACCTGCATGACCGAGAGTAGCGCCTGATCCACGGTCCCGACGGCAATGGGGGCGGCCAGAAATCGCTTCGGCCGCTCGGCAGACCAGGCCCGCTCCAGCCTTCGGACGGCGGCGTCGTCCTGCCAGAGGTGATCCGCCGTCGGCAGTACGCTGTCGTCTCCGTCAACCTGCGAATAGCCGGGCACCGCGAGGACCACCGGCGGGTGATCCTCACCGAAGGCGCTCTTCGCAAAGTCCAGCACGCGATCGTAGAGCTCGCGCGCCGCGACCCGCGTCGGAAGGGCGAAGTAGAGGGAGTCGACCTTGCCCGTCGCGAACAGCCGGAAGAAATGGCCTAGTGCCGCCTCCGTCTTGCCCGAGCCGGTGTCGGACTCGGCGATGAGAACGGGGGAGTCGCAATGCTCGAAGATAGTGGCCTGAAGCGGTGTGGGCTCCGGCCTGAAAGAGAACAGATCGGCGAACGCAGCATCCGGATTCAACTGGGCCCGAATATCGGTCAGATCCAGCCCCACGGCCCTGAGCGCGTGCTCGGCCGCTACCCGGGCGAACTGGGCGCGTGATCCCGGCCCGTGGTGAAATCGGAAGAAGCCCTCGGCGTGAGAGCCGAGCCAATCCGCCAGCATCACCATCCCGGCAAAGCGATGCTGCATTGCCGGCGTGGCAGAGAGCGGCGGCGCATTCGTCTCGAACGCGTTCGGGAACAACTCCCGGGCCGTGTCCAGCAGGGTGGCGATGTCCGCGATCGGGTCGATGCCGTTCGCTTCAAGCCAGAGCGGCTTCTGGAGGTGGACCTCCGTGTCGTCGAGCTCGATGGGTTTGCCATGGTGAGACGCACTTGCGAGCAGCATCCTCAGCGCATCCTCCCCCTCGGAGTCGTCGAACCAAGTGCAGAGCGTCGGATAGGCGATGGCATCGAGGAATCGGATGTGCAGATCCTCATCGTGGAGAAATACACTCAGCTCCCGAACATGGCCTGCCGTCCGGGGCGGATTCGCCAGGGCCTTCGCCTGGAAGCCATGGTTGCACTTGCCGATGTCGTGAAGGAAAGCCAGGACGGAGAGGCGGTCGATGTCGATTGGGCTGAGCGTTCGCCCGAGCGCGCGGACCATGGATCGCCCGACGGCGTTTTGTCGGCAGAGGGCGCGGAAGACGCTTGCGACATCGATACAATGATCCGTCAACGGGAGCCAGTCCGTGTTACACCCGGCGTCATCCTTACGGAGCTTGCCCCAAAGTCGCGGCGGACAATCGTCCCGGTCGACTTTCTCATACGCTGCCATGATTTGATCTGCTTCTCTTCAGTTGGCTGTCGCACAGCAAATCCAGCCCCGTTGGGCCACAGACTGCACCACTGGCTAAATGAGCAATAATGGCCGACTACGTACGGGCCCAACTATGGCATCCACCCGGCCCGACCCCTGCAATCCTCGGGCCTTGGCGGCGGTGCGATGGCCAAAACTGCCGGCCAAATCATGCATTTCCTCTTGGGCCGCCAGGATGTGCTCCAACGGCATCGCCGCCCAGCGGCGTATCTGGTGGCGACGGCTACCTTCCCAGGTTCCCACGGCCCATTCCTGATGCTGTTGGGACAGCCTGTGCTCTGCACGCTTCTTCTCTTCCGCCATGGTTCTCTCCTGACCGATTTGCTTGCCCAACACCATTAACATCCCCACTGCCCCACACACTGCACCACTGGATGCATTAACAGTATCGACTCGCTGCAAGGCGCAGCTTTTCGGCCACGGCCTGCCGAAGGCTGGCCGGCGCGACGACCTCCACCTCCGCGCCGTGCTTGAGGATCTCCATGATCAGCTCCGTGGGGTTCGAATACGGCACCTGCAGCTCGTAGACTTCGCCTTTCCAGGTGCCGAGCTGGTCCGGATGCCAACGCTCGTCCGCGACCCAGCGGGCGGCATCGGCACTGAAGCGCAGCACCGCCCACTCCTCGGCCACGCCGGAGAAGATGCCGAAGCTGCCCTGGAGAAAGCGGTCCAGACGGGTGTCGGCAATTGGTTGGGCGGGCTCGTCCATCAGCCTGGCCTCACGGATTCGATCCAGCGAGAAGATCCGCAGACCGCCGGCCTGCTCGCAGTCCGCCGCCAGATACCAGTTGCCCCGATGGCTGACCAGGCGCTGGGGATGCACGCGCCTGTGGGTGAGACGGTCCTGGGTCCGGGCGTGGTACTCGAGGGTCAGGACGCGACCGGCGAGGACGCCTTCCGAGACCGCAGCGAAGACGTCGTTGTCCACCGGACGCCGGCCCGTATGCTGCACGCGGATGGCCCGGCTCACCGCCTCTGCGCTGCGCCCGCTCTGCCCCAGCAGCTTCCGCACCCGCGCCTTGAGCGGTCCGATATAGGGCCCCAACAAGCCCGGCTGGACAGCCTCCAGCAGCTGCTCGGTGGCGAGCAGTGCGTAGAGCTCCGACTGGTTCAGCCACAACCCCGGCAGCTCGAAGGCGGGCGCATCCGGATCGTAATGATGGCCGTTGGCCTCGCGCTGGTAGACGATAGGCGCATCCAGAAAATCCCGCAGGTATTCAAAATCCCGGGTGACCGTATTGCGTGATACGCCCAGTTCGTCCACAAATTGCCGCATTGGCACCGGCCGTTTGGATTTAAGCAGTCGGTGGATGCGTACGAAACGCTCGAATCGGTTCAACCGGACGTCCCCCCCCCGCCGCACGGCATCTTTCGACTATCCCTGGACGAGACCGTCGTTTGCACCTTACGCCACCATCTGCCGGCCGCGAAAGGAAGTACCCAGCGCCTGGCAAATCTAACAGGGTCGGGTGGTGAGGAGGGGCATCAAGCGAAGCACACGGGATCCCACACGTCCGCCGTAATGTATCGGATCCACGAGGAAGGCCGTGGGGGAACACGCTGTGGGAAGAAGGGTGCGCACGCCTCGTGCGCGGCGCGGGGACAATGGCCCGGCACGACCGTCAAGCACCGAGGCCGCCGAATAGGCGCTCTGCGACCACTAGCGTCGCCCTGACGATGCCTAACCGCCCGTGGCGGCGGCCTCGGCGCTCTGGAAGCCGCGTACCAGATAGTCGAACAGCAATCCGTAGGCGACGGCCAGGGGGATGGCGACGATGGTGGTGGCCGCCATCAGCGCCGGCCAGAAGTAGACGTCCCCCCGGATCAGCTCCGTGGGCACGCCGGCGCTCAGATTACGGGCCGCGCTCTCGGTGACGAAGGTGACCGAATAGATGTAGTTGGACAGGGACAGGGAGAAGGCGAACACGATGCAGGCGCCGATGCCCGGCAGCGCCTGGGGCAGCACGATCTTGCGGAACGCCGCGAAGCGGGTGCAGCCGTCCAGCAGCGCCGCCTCGTCCAGCTCTTCCGGGACCGAGCGGAAGAACCCCAGCAGCAGCCAGGTGCAGAACGGGATGGTAATGGTGGGCAGCACCACCACCAGGGCCCAGATCGTGTTGGCCAGGTGCAGCGCCACCACCATCTGGTACAGCGGGATGAACAGCAGGGTCGGCGGTATCAGGTAGACCAGGAATATGGCCATGCCGGAGCGTTTGCCCCAGTCGCCGGTCAGCCGCGCCAGGGCGTAGGCCGCCGGCACGGCCAGCAACACGGTGATGGCGACCACCAACAGCCCAATGACCAGCGAGTTCCAGAGGAAGGTCGGGAACTGGGTCTGATTGAACAGGAAGATCAGGTGGTCGACGGTGGGCGGATTGGCGTACACGAACGGGTTGGTGCCGGACAGGAACAGATCGGCCTGGGTCCTGAAGATGGTCATCACGGCCCAGGCCATGGGTATCGCCGAGAACAGAGCCAGCAGGATCACTGCGGCGTAGAAACCGATTTTGCGCGCCGTCCGCATCTTCCAACCCTCGTCAGTCTTCCTGTGTGCGGTACGCCATCCGCAGGGCCAGCACCGCGGCCACCAGCAGGACCGGGAACAGGAACAGGGCGATGGCCGCCCCCTGTCCAAGGTCGCCGCTCTCGATGCCCTTGAGATACGCCCAGTAGGGCAGAACCATGGTCGAGTGTCCGGGGCCGCCGCGGGTCAGCAGCGCCACCATGGACATCTCGCCGATCACCAGCAGCGCGGTGAACAGGACCGCCACGATGAGTACCGGCGCCAGCGCGGGAATGATGACGCGGAACAGGATGCGCATGAACCGCGCGCCGTCGATGGTCGCCTGTTCCAGGCGCTCCCGGGGAATCGACAGCCGGCCGGCCAGCACGATGATGGTGGCCAGCGGCAGCATGCGCCAGACGTCCACCACCACCACCGAGGCGATACCGAGCCATTCCCGACCCAGGTAGTAGGCGTGGCTGGCCGGCCCCCAGAGGCCGCCCGGACCCAGCAGCCCCAGATGCACCAGCACCCAGTCCAGAGGACTGAACTGGGAGTCCAGAAACCACAGCCAGGTGATGGCGGCCAGAGAAACCGGCATGGCCCAGGGCAGGATGAAGATGATCTGCAGCAGGCGCTTGCCCTTGAAATCACGGGCCAGCAGCTCCGTGGCGGCGGTGGCGAGCACGAGCAGGCATACGATCACCAGCGCCGTGATCAGCAGGCTGTTGCGCAGGCCGATGACGAACGCTTCCTGATGCACCACCTCGTAGAAGTTCTGCAGCCCCACCAGGTTGTTCAGTGTGGGGCTGCCAACCGTAGCGTCGCTCAGGCTCAGGCCGATGGCCAGGAAGAAAGGCACGGCCACGAAGACGACGACGTAGATCACGGCGGGGCCGAACATGAGCGCGCCCAGCACCCTGGGCCGGTCGCAGAACTCCACGACGCGCTGGGACAGGCTGCGGCTCTCCCGGCTGGCGGTGTGCGCGCTCACGCCCCTACTCCTTTCGGCTCAGCGACACGCTGCTCGGTCTTGCGGTCGAAGAAGCGCGCCCGGCTCCTGGGCACCACGAAGCGGCCGCGTTCCCCGGCCTGGAAATGGTGTTCCGCCTCCTGGCGAAAACGCAGTATCACCCGCGGCGGCTGCTCGCCGGCGTCGGGGAGGCCGCCGCGCACGATGCCGTAGGCCAGTGACTCGGCCCCCAGGAACTCCACCTGATCGATTTCGACGTCCAGCGTCACGGCGGCGGGCTCCGAGATCTCACCCTCGCGGAACAGATCCTCCGGCCTCGCGCCCAGAACGGTATCGCCCATCTTCAGGAGGTTCATGGGCGGGTCGCCGATGAAGCCGGCCACGAACAGGTCGGCCGGATCCTGGTAGAGCGCCCGCGGCGTACCCACCTGGTGAAGCACGCCGTTGTGGATCACGGCCACCCGGTCAGCGAGGCCCAGCGCCTCAAGCTGGTCGTGAGTGACGTACAGGGTGGTGATCTGGGTCCGGTCATGGAGCGAGCGCAGCTCCGCCCGCGCCTGGCTGCGGATCTGCGCGTCCAGGGAGCTCAGCGGCTCATCGAAGACGAACAGCTCCGGGTCACGCACCAGCGCCCGAGCCAGGGCGACCTTCTGGCTCTGTCCGCCGGACAGGCGCGTCGGCCGGCGGTCCAGCAGGTCGTCGATCTCCAGGATCCCCGTCACCCAGTCCAGCTTGCTGCGCTGCTCCGCCCGCGAGACCTTCCGCGACACCAGCGGGAAGCGGATATTGTCGCGCACGCTCATGTGGGGATAGAGCGCGAAGCTCTGGAACACCATCGCCACGTTGCGATGCCGGGGGTGAATTCCCACCACTGAGCGTCCGTCGATCAGGATATCGCCGGAGGACGGCTCCTCCAGGCCCGCGACCATGCGCATCAACGTGCTCTTGCCGGAGCCTGACGGCCCCAGGACGGCCAGCATTTCTCCGTCGGCGGTGGTCAGATCCACGCCGTCCACGGCGTGAATGCGTCCATAGTGCTTTTTCAGAGACTGGGTCTGGAGTATGGCCATGGGCTCCGATCCCGCGTCGGTCAGGTTGCTGCACTGGAGTGGGAAAAAGACCGGGGCGGGAGGCCGCTGGCCTGGTCCGCCCCGGCTGGCCCGCATCGCGCACCGATCGACGGCGGCGGCCGCGGATCGGTGCGCGATGCGGGCAGGGGCACACTGGGCGGTTCAATCGCCGCCGCTCAGATAGCCTTTGTCACGCCACTTCTTGAAGATCGACTTGATCTCCTCGTTGGTCTCCTGGACCGCCTCTTCCGGCTTCTTCTCGCCGCGGGAGACGTTGGCCATCAGGCTGGAGATCAGATGCGACTGATAGATTTCCGCCACGGCCGGGTTGGCGTAGCCCGGATAGCCGAGCCAGGCGGTCCAGTCCTCGGCGGTCTTCAGCAGCGCGAGCTTGTCCGCGGGCTTGGAACCCCACGGGTCGTGGTCCAGCCAACCCCCGTCCTTGAACAGCTGGGGCACCTGGGACGTGAAGGCCGGGAAGTTGTAGAGCTTGGCGTAGTAGCTGGCACTGCTGTAGTTGTTTTCGAGGTCCAGCATGAACTTCTTGGCGGCCTGGAGGATCGGCCCCTCCGGCACGTACTTCGGCACCGTGTAGATGAACCACACGTGCGCCGGCATGTGCTTGTCGCCGTGCGGGCCGTTGAGCCCGGGCCGGAAGCCGGTGTCCTCGGCCACATCGCTGCCGATGTCCTGGGCAGAGCGGAAGAAGGAGATCGAGTTCTGCACGTACGACGCCTGGCCCGCAATGTAAGTCTGGTTGTTCGAGGCCGCATTCCAGGCGAAGACCTCCGGCGTCATGGCCGAGCTGAACAGCTTCTCCTGGTACTTGACCGCCTCGAGCACGTTGTCGGAGTCGAAGGTGGGCTGGGCGTTCTTGTCCTGAATCGAGCCGCCGAACGACCAGATCAGGGCGCGGGCGTAGAACTCCGAGTCGATCTCCGGCGACATGCCGACGCCGACCGGGATGCCCTTGTCCTTGTAGATCTTGGCGCCGCCTTTCAGCAGGTCCTCGTAGCTCTTCGGCCCGTCGGGATAGCCGGCGTCTTTCCACAGCGAAACGCGGTAATCGCCCGGATCCGGCACCCAGCCGTGACAGAAGCCGTACCACTCGTCCTTGGCCGGCAGATAGCTGGAATGGCTGCAGGTGCCCGCCTGCTCGCCGAAAGCCGCCTGGGCGGCCTTGTTGACGTCGTTCAGCGGCCGCAAGCCATCGATGAATGCCGCCGGCGGCGCCACCATCTCGAACAGCGTGGCGCCCTTGCCCGCAGCGATGGACGAGGACAGGGTGGAGGCCAGATCCGCGATGTTGATGTGGTTCACCGTGACGTCCACGTTGTTGGCTTTGCCCCACTCCTTGGCGTAACTGTCGAACCACTTGTCATATCGCGGTACGAAGTGGCTCCACTGGGTGATGGTGATCGACGTGCCGTCGGGGAACGAATCCGGGAACGTCATGTTGCCGTAGCTGTTTGGGAACTTGTACGGCGCCGGCTTGAGATCCTGGGCGGCATAGGTGGCTTGCAGCGAAAAGGCCGCCACAACGGTGAAGAGCAGGAAACGGACGATGTGACGGGAAATGCGCGTCGAGGTTTCGGGTAGCATGAGCTCAACCCCCTCTGCGGCGATGAAAGAGATGAAACAGTCTAAAAGTCTAGATGGCGGTCGATGCTTGTCAATCTCTGCAAAGTCAACCACTTATTGTGCATCGCCGCATGAATGAGGCCACCGACCGCATGTTCATGCGGATTGCCGAGACGGCTGCGTTTGCATAATGTGAGCGCCTCGCAGCGGCATCATCGCCGAGGAGACTGTCGATGAAGCTCGCCTCATGGAACGTCAACTCCCTCAACGTGCGCCTGCCTCACCTGGTGGACTGGCTGGACACCGCCCGGCCGGACATCGTGGGCCTCCAGGAGACCAAGCTGCCGGACGAGCGCTTCCCCGTCGAGGCGCTCGCCGACGCCGGCTACCAGGCGGTCTACTCCGGCCAGAAGACTTACAACGGCGTCGCCGTGCTCGCGCGGGAACCGCTGACCGACCCGGTTACCGACATTCCCGGTTTCGACGATCCACAGCGGCGCGTGCTTGCGGCCGCCGCCGGCAATGTGCGCTTCATCAATCTCTACGTGCCCAACGGCCAGGCCGTGGGCTCGGAGAAGTACGACTACAAGCTGGAATGGCTGTCGCGGTTGCGGACCTGGGTCGGGGCCGAGCTTGCCGAGCACGACAACGTGGTGGTGGTGGGCGACTTCAACGTGGCCCCGGAAGACCGGGACGTTCACGATCCGGAAGAGTGGCGCGAGCAGATCCTGTGCAGCACACCCGAACGGGAAGCGGTAGAAGCGCTGACGGCCGCCGGCCTGACCGATACGTTCCGGCTGTTCGAGCATGCGGAGCAGACCTTTTCCTGGTGGGACTACCGGATGAACAATTTCAAGCGCAATCGCGGCCTGCGCATCGACCTCATCCTGGCCAGCCCCGCCATGGCCGGCCGCTGCACCGCCAGCTACGTGGACGTGGAACCCCGCGGCTGGGAGCGCCCCTCCGACCACGCGCCGGTGGTGGCGGAGTTCGACGTTTGAAGGTTAGCCACAGATGAACACGGATAAACACGGATATGCGGGCAATCGCGGCGCGGACGCCGCTCCCACGGCTATTTGCCCACCCCCAGCGTCAATCGAAGGTCCGTGGGAGGCCCATAGTCGGGGCGATCGGGTTGATCCCCGCCAATCGCGCCTCGAAGCGATCCTACACAATCGGATGCGGTCCGCGGCGGCCTGCCGAGGTCATATCTGTGTTTATCCGTGTTCATCTGTGGCTAAATAAAAATGCAATACAAAGACTTACGGGATTTCATCGCCAAGCTGGAGGCCGACGGGGAGCTCAGGCGGATCGCCGTGCCGGTCGACCCGAATCTTGAGGTGACCGAGATCTGCGACCGTACCCTCCGGCGCGGCGGGCCCGCGCTGCTGTTCGAGAAACCGAAGACGGGCAGCATGCCGCTGTTGGGCAACCTGTTCGGTACGGCCCGCCGCGTGGCACTGGGCATGGGCGCGGAGGATACCGAAGCATTGCGCGCGATCGGGCGGCTGCTGGCCTTTCTCAAGGAGCCGGACCCGCCCAAGGGACTGCGCGAGGCGTGGCAGAGCCTGCCGGTGTTCAAGAAGGTCCTGGACATGGCCCCAAAGCGGGTGCGCAGCGGCGCCGCCCAGGAACGGGTGCTCGAAGGCCAGGACGTGGACCTCGGCACCCTGCCGGTGCAGACCTGCTGGCCGGGCGACGCCGGGCCATTGATCACCTGGGGGCTGGTGGTCACTCGAGGTCCGGAGCGCGAGCGGCAAAACATGGGCATCTACCGGCAGCAGGTCGTCGGCCGCGACCGGGTGATCATGCGCTGGCTCTCCCACCGCGGCGGCGCCCTGGACTTCCGCGACTGGCAGCGGGCCCGGCCCGGCGAGCCGTTTCCGGTGGCCGTGGTGCTGGGGGCGGATCCGGCCACCACCCTGGCCGCGGTGACGCCGGTCCCGGACACGCTCTCCGAGCATGCGTTCGCCGGGCTGCTGCGGGGCAGCCGCACGGAGCTGGTGAAGTGCATCGGCTCCGACCTGCAGGTACCGGCAAGGGCCGAGATCATCCTGGAGGGCCATATCCATCCCGACGACACCGCTCCCGAAGGTCCGTTCGGCGACCACACCGGCTACTACAACGAGGTCGAGCGCTTTCCGGTGTTCACGATCGACCGCATCACCCACCGGGACCGCCCGCTCTACCACAGCACGTACACCGGCCGGCCGCCCGACGAGCCGGCGGTGCTGGGCGTCGCGCTCAACGAGGTGTTCGTGCCCATGCTGCAGAAGCAGTTCCCGGAGATCGTCGACTTCTACCTGCCGCCGGAGGGATGCAGCTACCGGATGGCGGTGGTCACCATGCGCAAGCAGTACCCGGGACATGCCAAACGCGTCATGATGGGCGTATGGTCGTTCCTGCGACAGTTCATGTACACGAAGTTCGTCATCGTCACCGACGACGACGTGAACGCCCGGGACTGGCGGGACGTAATCTGGGCCATGACCACCCGGATGGACCCGGCGCGGGACACGGTGATGGTCGAGAACACGCCCATCGACTACCTGGATTTCGCCTCGCCGGTATCCGGGCTGGGCTCGAAAATCGGCCTTGACGCCACCAACAAATGGAAAGGTGAGACGGCGCGTGAGTGGGGCCGGCCGATCCTCATGGACGAGGCGGTGCGCCGCCGCGTGGACGCGCTCTGGGAAGAACTCGGCATCGACTGAGAAACGGGATACGGCGCCAGCATGAGCTACAAGGTCACCATCGAACCCAGCAAACACGAATTTCAGGTGGAGGATGGGGAAAGCGTCCTCGACGCCGCCCTGCGCCAGGGTCTGATCCTGCCTTACAGCTGCCGCGGCGGCACCTGCGGCACCTGCGCCGGCAAGGTGGTCGAGGGCGACGTCCACTATCCCCAGGGACGGCCCGAGGCGCTGAGCGAGACCGAAGAGGCCATTGGCCAGGCCCTGTTCTGCCAGGCCCGCCCGAAGACCGACCTGGTGATCGAGGCCCGCGAGGTCCGCGACGCCGGCGACATCCGCCCGCGCCGGCTGCCCTGCCGGGTCGAGGGGATCGAGGACCTCGCCCACGACGTGCGCAGGCTGTGGCTGCGGCCGCCGGGCAACGACCGTCTGCAGTTCTTCGCCGGCCAGTACGTCGACGTCCTGCTGCAGGGGGGCCGGCGGCGGGGCTTTTCGCTTGCCAACCCGCCCCACGACGACGAACTGCTGGAAATCCATGTCCGCCGCGTGGAGGGCGGCGAGTTTACGGGCTATGTTTTCGGTGAGCTCAAGGAGAAGGCGCTGCTGCGCTTCGAGGGCCCCCTCGGCAGCTTCTTCCTGCGCGAGGACTCGCCCCGGCCCATACTGCTGATGGGCGGCGGCACGGGCTTCGCGCCGCTGAAGAGCATCATCGAGCATGCTTTCTTCCTGGGGATTCAGAGGCCCATGCACCTGTACTGGGGCGTGCGCGCACGACGCGATCTGTACATGGACGACCTGCCGCGGCGCTGGGAGGCGGAACACGAGAACTTTCGCTACACGCCGGTGCTGTCCGAGCCGGCGCCTTCGGACGACTGGTCGGGCCATATCGGGCTGGTCCACAACGTGCTGCTGAACGATCACCCCAACTTGAGCGACTATGACGTTTACATCAGCGGCCCGCCGGGCATGGTGGAGGCGGCCAAACGGGACTTCGCGAAGCATGATCTGGATACGGCGCACCTGTACTTCGATTCCTTCGACTACGCGGCTGATTCCCAGCCCGGCTCCGAAGGCTAGCTAAGCCCGACCCGCGGCGGCCGGAGATGCACGGGAAGGAACCCGGATAGAGTGCGATGGCAGAGCGAACTGCGAGACTGCGGCTGCAGGATCTGCGTGAATACCTGCCGGCCCTGGCGGCGGCGGGCATCGGCCTGTCTTTGTCGCTGCTCATGGGCGGGTTGCTGCGCCACTACCAGGCGGCCCAGTGGCAGACCGCGTACGAACACAGTACCGCGCAGTGGACGCAGTCCTACCGCGGCGCGCTGGCGGAATACGACCGCATCGGCCGTGTGGCCGCCGCCTTCATGTCCGGTTCCCGGCACATCGACCGGGCGCGCTTCCACCGTTTCGCGGCATCGCTGATCGGCGACTCGCCGCCGGTGAGCGTGGTGGGCTGGCAGCCCCGGATTCCGCGCGGGGAGCGCCAGCCGCTACCGGGCCCATCCGGCGAGCTTCGCATCTCGGAGGCCGGCGAGGCGGGCACCGGCCAGGCCCTCTTTCCGCTGCTCTATGCGGCACCTGAGCGCCGCCTGGTACTCGGCCGCAGCCCCACCGGCCAGTACGATCCCCGCGCGACGGCCCTGTCCCGGGCCGTCACCAGCGGTGAGCCATCCGCGGCTCATGGCGTGCCGCTGCCCGGCGAGCCGGACGCCGCCAGCGGGGTCGTGGTCTACTACCCTGTGTTCCGCCGCGACGGCGACTCCCAGACCCTCGCCGGCGTGGTCAGCGTGGGATTCCGTCCACAGCGCCTGACCGCGGGCGTGGCCGGCGGCGACCCCCAGCTGTGGATTACACTCAGAAGCGCGGATGGGGCGACGCCGCCGCCGGTGCTCTACCAGGGATCGGGCAGCGGCGTCTGGGTCACTCAGATTGACCGCGCGTCCATCCCCTCCAGCCTGACCCGCACCGTCGAAGCGCATCTGGCGGACCTGCAGCTGCAGGCGACGATAATGCCCACGCCCGACCTGCTGGCACAGCGCGGCAGCTGGTTGCCCTGGCTGGCCGGTCTCGCCGGCCTGATCCTGACCGTGTTGTCGGCGGCATTCCTGGCCGCCCATGCACGCCGCGCACAGACCATCGAGCAGCAGGTGGCCAGCGGCACCCAGGCGTTGCTGGAGGCACAGTCGAACCTCATGCGCAACGCCGAAGCCCGCGAGCGGACGCTGCAGGCGCTGCGGGAGAGCGAATCCCGTTACCGGCTGCTGGCCGACAACGCCACGGACGTCATCTCGCGCATGTCGCCGGATGGGATAGTGCATTACGTCTCACCCGCCGTGCGCAGCATCCTGGGCTATGAGCCGGAGGAGCTGGTGGGTCGATCGGTGTTCGAGCTGCTGCCGGCCTTCGACGTACCCCGGGTGCGCCGGGAGACGGAGGAGGCCCTGCGCCTGCCGGGCGTCTACACGGTCAGCTACCGGGTACAGCACGCCCAGGGGCACGTCATCTGGCTGGAGGTTACCCACCGCATCCTCACCGATCCCGCCACTGGCCGGCCCACTGAGATCATCTCCGTTTCCCGCGACATCTCGGCGCGGCGGGAGGCCGAGCGCGCACTGCGGGAAAGCGAGGCCCTGTTCCGCACCGTGTTCGAGGACACCCGCGTGGGGATGGCCCTGTTCTCGCCGGCCAACGGACGTTTCCTGCGCGTCAACCGCGCGCTGTGCGAGATGCTGGGCTACAGCCGCGGCGAGCTGGAGGAGCGGACCCTGGCGGAGGTCACCCATCCGGCGGACCAGGACATCGCTCCCAGCGAGATCCAGCAGGTTTTGAGCGGCGAGAAGGACGGCTACTTCGAGGAGAAACGCTACCTCAACCGCAGCGGCGGCACGGTCTGGGTGCTGGGCAACGTGAGCCTGATGCGCGACAGCGACGGCGAGCCGCGCTACTTCATCGCCCAGATCCAGGACATCTCCGACCGCAAGCATGCCGAGCAGGCGCTGGCGCAGATCTCCCATCAGCGGGACCTGATCCTGAACGCCGCCGCCGAGGGTATCTACGGCGTGGACATGGACGGCTACACCACCTTCGTCAACGAAGCGGCGGCGCGGATGCTCGGCTACTCGGTCGAAGAGCTGGTCGGCGTGCGCATGCACACGGTGGTCCAGGGAGGCAGCCCGGTCCGCCCGGCCGGGCGTTGGGAAGACAGCCGGGTGAGCGCCAGCATCAGCGACCAGCGCACCTACCACGTGGAGGAAGAGTGCTTCCACGATCGCCTGGGGCAGCCGCTGCGGGTGCAGTACGTGGTTTCGCCGATCATCGAGAACGGCCGCAGCACCGGGGCGGTGGTGGTGTTCTCCCCCCTGGACGACTGGCAGCGGGAGGACACCGTCGAGGCGGCCGGCTCCTGACCGGGCAGCCGGGGGCCGATCAGGCGGTCTTGCGCAGCAGGGCCAGGTAAAAGCCTTCCATGGCGGCGTTCGGCAGGACGCGCCGGGTCAGTGCCAGCTCGGCCGCGAAGGGCGTCCCCGCCCATTCCCTGAGCCCGGGCTGTAGATTGTCCAGCGGGAGCTCGATCGGAAGCAGCGCCGCCCGGCCCCCCGCACGCCGCAGCAGCGCGTCCACCACCGCCTCGTTTTCCTCCGGAGCGAAAGTGCAGGTCGAATATACCAGCAGCCCTCCGGGGCGCAGCGCCTGGAAACCCGACTCCAGCAGCCGTCTCTGCAGCCCGGCCAGCCGGCGGATCTTCCTCTCGCCCCAGTCCATGGCGCTGCCGGGGTCCTGGACGCTGATGCGCGCCTCCGCGGAGCAGGGGGCATCCACCAGTACGCGGTCGAAACGCTCGCCGGTGGCGCCGCCGACGGCGGTCCCATCCCGGAGATAGAAACGCACACACTCCGCACCGGCCCGCCGGCAGTTGGCCCTGAGCTTGTGGAACCGGGGCTTGGAGCGCTCCACGGCGGCCAGCCGCCCCCTGTTGTCCATGGCCGCGGCGAGCTGCAGGGTCTTGCTGCCCGGAGCGGCGGCCAGGTCCAGCACCTCCATGCCGGGCGCCGCGCCCAGCAACAACGGCGGCAGCATGCTGGCCAGGTTCTGGGGGTAGACGCGGCCGTCGTCGACCAGCGGCGACTCGGTCAGGGCCCGGCGCTGCGCCGCCGGCACGGTCACCGCCGCCTCACACCAGACAACCGGCTCGGGCGCGAGGCCGGCCTGCCGCAAGGCGCTGAGGATGGCTTCCCGGCTGTCGCGAAGCGTATTGAGCCTCGCGCCAATCACCGCCGGCCTGCCCGATGACCGCCAGCCTTCCATACCCGCCTCGCCCAGGATAAGCCGAAGCCGGTCGATCAGGCGTTCGGGCAGCCGGGCGGAAGCCGGGTTCGTGGTGGCGGATGCTCTGCGTGGCAAGACCTGGACCGGTTGGGGGCGCCTATACGCGGCGATTATACTCGACTGCCGCGCGGAGACACGGGAGTATCCAACAGACCATGCCTTATACAGCCCACGGCGATACCCGCCTCTACTACGAGAGTCACGGTGAAGGACAGCCGCTGGTGCTGATCATGGGCCTCGGCGGCAGCATTCAGGCCTGGGGCCTGCAGATCCCCAGGCTGTGCCGCCGCTATCGTGTCATCGCCATGGACAACCGGGGCGCCGGGCGCTCCGATGCGCCCGACGCGCCGTACAGCATCGAGCTCATGGCCGACGACCGTGCCTGGCCGGTAGCCAATGCCCGGCTGCTGGCCCGCCGCATTCCGGGCGCCGAGCTTGCGGTGCTGCAGCACGCCGCCCACATGCTCATGGTTGAGCAGCCGCACCGCTTCAACGCCGCCGTCATGGATTTTATCGACCGCCAAGGCCAGAATGAGGCGTCCCCGGCAGGAGCGGATAATGGCTGACCCTTCAATCGAGGCGCGCATGTATCTGAGGGAACGACTTTTCCGGGCCGCAACCGCTGCGCTGTGCATGATGCTGCTCGCCGGTTGCGCCCAGACCCCGACCCGCCCCGCTGAGCCCTACGACCCCATCGAGCCGGCCAACCGTCAGGTCTTCGCATTCAACGACACGCTGGATACCTACATCCTCCGCCCCGTGGCCAACGGCTACGCCTACGTCACCCCGGCGTTCTTCCGCCGCGGGGTGGACAACTTCTTCACCAACCTGGGGTACCCGGGGGTGGTGCTCAACAACTTCCTGCAGGGCAAGGTGCAGCGGGGTTTCCAGGACCTGATCCGGTTCGGGGTCAACAGCACCATCGGCTTCGCAGGCGTGCTGGACCCCGCCTCGACCATGGGCCTGCCCAACCACAAGGAGGACTTCGGCCAGACTCTCGGCGTATGGGGCGTCGAGCCGGGTGCCTACCTGGTCATTCCGGCGCTCGGCTCATCCGATGCCCGGGACGTGACCAGCTACCCCGCCAGCTACTACACCAACGTCACCGCCTACGTGGGTGATCCAGTGACCACCACGGCGCTGTACGTCGTCAACTACATCAACAAGCGGGCCCTGCTGGAGAAGGCTTCGAAGATCCGCTCACAGGCCTCCATCGATCCCTACGCGTTCACCCGCTCCGCCTATCTGCAGTACCGCCGCAACCTGGTCTACGACGGCAACCCGCCGCTGCAGTACGACGAACAGGACTTCTTCAAGCAGATGGAGCAGGACGGCACCGCCCCGCCGGGCGGCGACGGCAGTGGAGGCGGGTCCTGAGAGGAGCCGGATGGGGGCTCCCCACGGCCCGCTTCAACCCACCTCCGCCAGCAGCGCATCGATCAGCCGCGCCGCCGCACCGCGGTAGCCGCCGCCGAACAGATTGAGGTGGTTGAGGATGTGGTACAGCTGGTAAAGGTTCCGACGGCTGCGATAGCCCGAGTCCACCGGCCACGCCTCCTCGTAAGCGGCGTAGAAGGCCTCCGGCAGGCGCCCGAACAGCTCGGTCATGGCCAGATCGCTTTCCCGGTCCCCGAAGTAGACCGCCGGGTCGAAAATCACCGGCGCCCCCGTCTCGTCGAAATCCACGTTGCCGGACCACAGGTCGCCGTGGAGCAGCGACGGAACCGGGCGGTAGCCCGTGAAAAGCCCGTCCAGCACCTCGACCAGATGGTAGCCGCGATCCAGCCACCGGCCGCCGTGGGCGTTCTCCGCGGCCAGGTCCAGCTGTAACCCCAGCCGCTGCCGGGCGAAGAAGCGGACCCAGTCGTCGTCCGGGCTGTTCGGCTGCGGCGTGCTGCCGATGGTGTTGTCCCGGTTCCAGCCGAAGCGCTCCCCCGTCCGGCCGTGGACGCTGGCGAGGCCGGTGCCCAGCCTCGCCCAGCCGCCGGCGGCGGGGCGGCCCATGGGCACGAACTCCAGCACCAGGTAGGCGCGGCCGTCGCTTGCGCCGGTGCACACGGGCGCCGGTACCCGCACCGCGCCGGGCTCGCGCAGCAGGGCCAGGCCGGCCGCCTCGGCCTCGAACATGGGCAGCCGGGCTGCGGTATTGAGCTTGACGAAGTAGTCGGTCCGACCATCGCTCAACCGATGGGCGTCGTTGATGCAGCCGCCGCCCACGGGCTCCGGCGTGCGTGGCTCAAAGGGCCGGCCCCGGGTGCGTTCGATCTCGGCGGCGATGTCCATCCAGAGGTCCATATTGGTCTCCGCCTAGGAGTCTGGGCGGCATTGGAATCGCCCGGCGCAGCCGGGCGCCTACGGCGGTGCAACACCGGCCCCGTGAAGGTCCGACTCTGCCGGGTGATTCAACATTCCACAGGGCAGTTCTTGCCGTCGAGGTGGCGACCTACCCGCCGGCCTCGCCGAGGCGCATGGCGCGGCTGCGCAGCTGCCTGGGCAGGGGCGTGTCGTCCAGGGACGAGGCCCCGGCACCCTGCCAGCGGGCGTCCTCCAGTGCCACATCCAGCGGCGCCTCGCAGTGAATTCGGCTCAGGGAGCGGGAAAGATAGGCCTGCTCCCGGTGCGCCTCCAGCAGTCCCTTGATCCGGGCGGCGCCGCGCAGCCCCAGGGTCCCGATTGCGTCCAGGTCCGCGTAGACGCCGTCCAGGCTCTCCCGCGCCTGCAGCAGGGCGGCGGCGGTCTTGCGCCCAATACCCGGTACCCCGGGGATGTTGTCCACGCTGTCGCCGGCCAGCCCCAGCAGGTCGGCGATCTGACCCGGCGCGACCCCGAGGGTCTCGGTGACGCCGCGGGCATCCAGCCAGCGGTTGCGGGCCGCATCCCACCAGCAGTCATCGCCCTCGATGAGCTGGGCCAGGTCCTTGTCCGCGGTGGTGTAGACCATCTCCAGCCCGTCGGTGCGCACCCGCCGGGCGAAGCTGCCGATGAGGTCGTCGGCCTCGTAGCGCTCGCTGGCCAATACCGGCACGCCCAGGGCAGCGGTGAAGCGCTGGCAGACCTGGAACTGTCGGCGCAGATCCTCCGGAGGCGGCGGACGGTTGGCTTTGTAGTCGGGATAGATATCGTTGCGGAAGGAGCTCGTCAGGCTTTCGTCAAAGGCGGCGACGACGTAGTCGGGGCGCTGGCGCTCGAGCAGGTCGCAGAGGAAGGCACCGTAGCCGAACACGGCGTTGGCCGGCAGTCCGGCGTCGTCACTGACCGCATCCGACACGGCGAACCAGGCCCGAAATACGTAGACGCTGGCATCCAGAAGAAAGACTCGCTGCACCACGGGTGACTGACCTTCTCGTCCGGTTGCGGGCCAGTCTAACGGGGCGCCGCTCTGCCGGCCAGCGCGAGCATCGGGATCGCCCGGCAGAGCCGGGCTCCTGCGAGGGTAGGATTCACACTGCCGTGGGAGCCCAGCTCTGCCGGGGGATTCCACCGCTAGTACCACAGTGAGATGAATGCCCGCGTCACATTGGCGCTGAACTCGTACAACGGCTCCTGGCCCGCGTCGTAGCCCGCAGCGGTGGCGTCGCGGAAATTGTCGTAGTGGAAACGCATGTGGTCGAAATCCAGGTTGAGGCTGCCGCGGTCCAGGAAGCCCCAACCGTTCCTCAGGAAGTCATAGCTGACCCCGAAGCCGACCGTCTGCGCCTGGTAGGTGCTGAGCTCCTTGTCCCGGGCCATGAAGTTCTGAGCGTCCTCGCGCGGGAAGATGTCGGCGTAGAAGTCGGCCTTGGTCTGGGTGTAGTAGCGGTATTTGAAGTCCAGCACCCAGCCGCTGTCCAGGGTATGGGTATAGCCTGCCTCATAGGTGTCCGCCTGGATGCCCCAGGTGTCCGAGAAATAGCGGTAGCTGCCGTGCACGGCCCCGCGCCACGGGAGATAGTACTTCAGGGAGATGCGGGCGGCGCCGCTGGTACGGGTATTCGGATATTTGAAGTTCTCGCTGGCGAGCTGGAACTGGTCGTTGCTGGGACCGCTGTAGAACCGGTACGAGCGGTACGGGTTGTTGAGCAGGCCCTCGTCGGTGATCGCCTCGTAGTTGAGCGACAGGATCAGGTTCTTGGTCAGTATCTGGGAGAGGCCCAGGCGGTAATTGCGCCGGTCCACGGGTTCCTTGAAGGAGGGGTCGGTGGACTGCCCCACGGTGTCCCAGCCGCGGCCGAACCCCAGGGTCACGGTGGTGAGGTCTCCGAACATGTCCTGGGAGATGGACACGTTGGCCGTGTTGGCATCGTAGTCGCTCTCGACGCTGTTGGTGTAGGACAGGCTCATGATGGCGTTGCCGCGGAGGTAGTCGACACCCAGCGTGCGCTCGGTGCGGCGCTCGGTGTACTTGCTGGCCGAGAGCTTGACGTCGATGGAGGCGCTGCTGACGGAGTCCACGTAGTAGTTGCCCACCACGGACACGTTGTCGCCGACCTTCTTCCGCACCAGGATCGAGGGGCCGTTCACCGTGACGCCGCCGCCGGAGTACTCGTGGTACATGGCATCCGCCCGGTCTTCGGGCAGCACGGCCGCCTGGGCGGCGGTGACCGACCCCAGCAGCAGTCCGACGATCAGCCGCCGCATGGCGCTCAGTTGCAGCCGCAGCCGCCGCCGGAGGCACCGAGGCCGCCGCGGGCGCCCTCGCGGGCATCGTAGACGTGGTCGATGTAAGCCTGGGCGACCGGGTCCCGGTTCCAGCTCATGATCGGGTCGGCCAGATGGGCCCGCTCGTAGGGCTTTACCCAGGGCTTGACGCCGCAGCCGCCCAGGACCGTCATCGTTGCCGTCAGCATCGCCAGTGCAATCAGCCGTTTCATTCCCTGATCAACTTCCTTACCACCGCCTGATACTTGTTCTCGTCGCCCGGCACGTAGCCCTTGTGAATGTAGCGCACCACGCCGTCGCGATCGACGATGACCGTGCTGGGCATGGCGTCCACCTGGTAGGCTTCGCTGACCTGGTTTCGCGTGTCGAAGAGCACCGGGAAGCTCACCGGGATGTCCTCCAGCATCTGCCGGGCCTTGGCCGGGTCCTGCTCCACGTTGACCCCCAGTACCGTGAACCCGAGGGATTTGTAGCGCTGATGCAGGGCATCCAGCAGCGGCATCTCCTGCCGGCAGGGACCGCACCAGGATGCCCAGAAGTTGATCAGCACCACCTGCCCGCGCAGCTCGCTGAGCTTCACGTTCTCGCCGCCGGCACTCTTGAGCGTGAAGTTCGGCGCCGGCTTCGATTGCTCCAGCGCCGGAGCGCTCGTGGCCAGGCCCAGGCCGAGCAGGAGCACGGCGAGGAGGCGAAGCATGGGAATAGCTGTGCGTGTCATGGTCACCTCGCTTAGAAGAAGACGGTCAGCCCGCCGCTGAATTCCAGGTTGTTGGTGGTCTTGTTCTCGCCGAACAGATCGCGCTTGAAAATATGGTCCCGGGCGTCGACGTGCAGCGCCAGCCAGTCATTGAACAGGAGCCGGTACCCCACCCCGAAGCTGGTCGTGAAATAGTCGTCGCCGGCGAATGAGGTACCGCCGATTCCCCCGGTGAGATACAGCGCGTTGGTGAAAGCCCAGCCGCTGCCGAAGTAGGACTCACCCGGCAGCACGTTGATGCCCAGCGCGATGTCATAGTAGGTGTACTCGCGATCCTGGCTGCTGAGCAGCCGCACTCCCGGCGTCAGGGTCTCGTAAAGGGTGTCCCCGGCCTTGGAGTAGCCGTAGGTGCCCTCCAGGAACAGCAGCTCGGTCACATGGTAGGCGGCCCGGGCGCCATAGACGGCATTGGTCCCGAAGTCCTCGATGCTGAGCAGGCCCGCGAAGGCGCCGAGCTCGAAGTCCTCCGTGTCGATCTTGGCGAGGCGCGCGTGGCTCTGCGCCACGTCGGGCTCGATGACGGGCTCCTCGTCCGGCCGCGGTGCCGGCGGCTGTTCGGCCAGAACGGGGCCGGCGCAGCTCCAGGCCGCGGCCAGGCACAGTACGCGGATCAGAAGAAGAAGGCGACGCCGAGCTGCCATTTCTCGATTTCCTCGTTCTCATTGCGGCTGGTAAGCACCACGTATTCCTTGTATTCGGCGCGGAGCATGAACCGCCGGGTCAGATAGGCCCGCACCCCCGCACCGACGTGCAGCGTCTCGTCCGTGGTGTCCGACGATTCCACCAGCGACGCCGACGTCCTGGTGTGGATGACACCGCCGCCGATACCGAAGAACGGCGACACCCGCCACTCCGGGAACATCTGGTGGACCAGCCCCAGGTCCACCAGGTAGCTGTGGGAGAATTTGCCCAGGGCCTGCTGCAGCCACAGCTCCAGCGACAGGTTGCGGGTGATTGCGTAGCCGCCGTAGACAGAGATCAGGTCCACGTCATCCAGCACGCCGTAGAGGGCGCCCATTTCCCAGCGACGGCCCGTGAAATCCGCCAGCGTCATCCGCTTGAAGCGGGTGGGCTCGCCGTCGGCGTCGACGGTGCGTTCGATTTGCTCCAGTGACACCCATCCGTCCTTGCCCGCTTCCGTGGTGACCCGAAACCAGTCCGTGCGCCGCTCCTCGATGGTCATCCAATGGTCGCGGTCCACCACATAGAAGATTGGGTAGCCCGCGCCCGGCCCGGTGTGCAGCTCGATGAACGGCGCGGTGACCTTGACCCGACCGCCAATCTCCGCCGCCTGGGCCGCCCCGGCCCAGGGAAGCAAAAGCCAGAGCAGCACCATGCATCGGCGCAGCAGAGCCCCGGGCGAGCACCGGCTGCTAACCCGGTCACAAGCAATGCCCCCCTGCAGCGGATCAGTTGAAGCCAACGGCGATGATCCTTGTCTCGTTGTGGTTCGTGCCACCAGCCAGCGAAGCGCTAGACGATTCCCTAATTCTCAGGTGCATCGAATGGATTGTTGTAGTATTGCCCGCCGATATCCACCCATTCGGCCAGCAGCCGCAGCTCCGCCCCGGTAAGCAGGCCTTCGTGGCTGCCGTTGGCATCGAACAGCGTGAAGAAGCCGGGCGAGGCATTGGCCCCATTCACCGACATCACCGGCGCCACCGGCACCGGCACCATCACGTGGGCGCAGTCGGCCGGGTCGGCGACCACGTCGCCGTTGGCATCCACCGGCTCACCGTCGGCGTTGGTCTGGCATTCGCCGGTATCCACCAGCTTGTCCACCAACGCCCCACCCGAGACCTCCTGTTCGTTGTCGGCGAATAACAGCTCCCGGTAGCCGTACAGGTGGTCCGGCTCCTGGTCCGACGCGACGCCGCGCAGGTCCAGCTGTCCCGCGGGCGGGGCGGCGTTGCCCATGCCGTCGCCGGGCTGGTGGCAACCGGTGCAGCGGAATGTCGCCGGCAGGTTGTTGGCGTCCATCTGGTCCGCGTTGGCGGCCAGGGCCGTCAGCGTGGCCTGGTTGTTGCTGTCTACGGGGCGGTCCAGGTCCCACAGCGGCTGGATGTGGTCCGGGTAGTTGATCACGATGCGGCAACCGCTGGACCAGCGCGTGTCCCAGGCGTTCACCGGGTTGGGCAGGCAGCCGCTGTCCACCGGCGCCGGCGTGTTCAGGTCGTTGTAGCTATAACCGAAGCTCGCATCCGGCGCCCGCACGTTGGGATCCGTCCAGATGTCCTCGTAATAGGGATCGACGCTGGGCGCGACGCGGCCGTCGTTGGCCGTGTCGCCGTCATTGGGTATGCGGGCGTAGGCGATCTGCGCCATGGTGTCACCGATGCCGCCGAACAGGGCGGCGTCGGTGTTCGGGTAGCTGACGCCGGCCGCGAGGCCGTCATGGGCCGAACGGAAGACATCCGCACGACCGTGAGAGACCCCGCTGGCGGGATCATGGCAGCCATTGCAGGTCACCGTCTCGCCGGGCCGGACCTGCAGCCAACTGCGGTGACGCGCGGAGACGCGCCTTCCCCTGGCATCCACCACGCTGACCGCCAGCGGCACGTTGGCAGGCACCTCGGCCTCGACCGAGCCGTCGGGCTCCACCGGCACGTAGCCGATGATCTCCCGCATGAGCTGGCCGGCGCTCCGGCCGAAGGCGGTATTGCTGAAATCGCGGACATCGTTGTCGGGGATGGGCACGGCCTTGACGATGCGCAGGAATACCGCCGGCCGGTCGTCCACCGCGGACACGGCCGGATCGGCCAGTGCATCGATGCTCGGCGTCGCCGTATCGACCCCGTCCACGTCGTAGACGCTGCGGATGTCGATAATGCCGACGTCCCGACTCAGCATGTCCGGATCGGGCACCAGCTCGGATACAGTGGCGGCGAACGGCCGGCTCTTCGCCACCACCCCGTCGGTGACCATGCGCCCGGCCTCCGCCGGCGCCACCGGCAGCTGCGTCCCGTCGCGGGGGTCGTACACCCACAGGCCGTAGCTGGGCGCCGAAGGCGGCAGGTCCAGGTTGCCGCGCGTGCAGGGCACGTCCCGCCCGCCGTCTCTGACGAAGCACGGCGTCCAGCTCACCAGCAGCCGTCCGGTGCCGTCGTAGAGCGGGTAGTAGGCACTGAAGCGGCCGTAGTAGGAAGCGCCCGGGTCGGTATTGACCGACTTGTCGGTGGCCTGGACCTGGCCGCTGGTGGTAAGCCCCTGGTTCGGCGCCGTGGGCTGGTCCATCTCGACGAAGCTGCCCGACTCCACATCCACCAGATCGCCGCCGAAGTCCGTGCCCGTGAACGCGCGCAGCAGCGCCATGACGTGGCCGTTGTCCAGGGGCCGTGGCGAGAGGAACTGGACAGCTGTGCCGCCGCTCCCCGTATCGTGGCTATGGGCGCCGTAGAGGAGCTCGAGATTCGTGCCGTCGGGGTTGACGGTATACAGCGCCATGCCGTTGCGGCCGCCCATGTGATCCCAGCGCGTGAACACGATCCGGCCGTCCGGCAGCACCGCCGGATCCAGGTCGTGGCTCTGGTTGAACGTGATCTGCTTGATGTCCTCGCCCTCCGCGCTCATCACGTGCAGCACGAAGGCGGGCTCGCGGCGGTCCTCGTCCAGCCCGGAGTATTGGGGCTTGTTCTCGTCCAGCAGCTTCGCCCGCGTCCTGCGCTGGCGGGTGGACGCGAACACGATGCGGCCGTCGGGCAGGTAGCAGGGCGCGATGTCGTCGCCGGCCTCGGCGATGGGGTCGTCCGGGATGACCCGGCGCAGCGCGCCGCTGTCCAGATCGTATTCCCAGATGTTCCAGGTGGGCACTTGGTCGTCGTTGGGGTCGGGATCGGGCATGCGCAGCGCAAACGCCACGCGGCGGCCGTCGTAGGAGACGGCCGGGTCCTTGACGTCGCCGGCACCGCCGGTCAGAGAACCGGTCAGGTTGTGCTCCCTGGCGGACGCGCGGGCGCGGTCCCGCATATAGAGGTCGCCGCCCGCTTTGAAGGCGGCCGGCTCGCGGGCGTCGATGTCCGTCCGGTTGCCGTTGTCGTCGCGCGGCAGCGGGCGCTTGACGTAGAAGATGGGATAATCCACCACGGCCGGATCGGCGGTGGACGACTGCGAGGCACCGCCGCAACCGTCCAGCGCAATGGCCGTGAGGGCCAGGAGCCCCGACGCCAGACACACGCCCCCAATGCGAAGACGATTCAACCCAGGCATGCTGCGACTTCCATTCGTCTTTTCGGGCGCCGGGGCTGCCCATGCAGGGGCAGCGCAGAACCCTTTTGTTTTTCCATATTTCGGATCATCAGATTAGGTTGCCGGACAAGTCCCGACAATCGCTTTTGCGCGAACTGAATCACACTTATAAAAGCTGTCGCCGATTAGAGACATTCCACGCAGGAAGGGCTTGGATATACTGCCTCATCAAGAATCATAAGAACGTCAATTGGATACGTTCGGGCACTGGCGCAGCGCCGGGCAATGGCAATGCGGCGCCGCCACGGGAATAACGCCATAACAACAAAGGAATGTCGCCATGAGCGAGTACCGCGAATGCCGCTCGCTGGCATTGAAAGGGGTGCGTCTAGCGCTCGCTGCTGCACTCTCGCTGAGCGTGCTCACCGCCACCGCCGGCGACCGGGAGCGCGCCAAGCGCATCCACGACCGGCTGGCCGGCGTCCCGCCGACTGAGTCGGTGCTTGCCGACATGGCCGCGGACATCAATGCCGGCAACGTGGAAGACGCCGCGTACACGGCCATGCAGAACCGTCACTTCTATGACGTGACGATCAAGAACATGGTCATGCCGTGGACCAACGAGGCGCGCACGGTGTTCGCGCCGCTCAACGACTACGTGGCCACCGTCATCGGCCTGATCCGGGACGACAAGGATTTCCGGCAGGTGCTCTACGGCGACGTCGTCTACACCGCGGACGGGTTCATCCCCGCCTACTCGCCCAATGACAACGCGCACTACCAGGCCCTGGACGACCAGGACGCCAATCTCAAGGACGTGCTCGTCGAGCACCGGCAGTCGGCGTTGAATTCCGAGCTGCCGGCAGCGGCGACAGCCGGCGTGCTCACCACCCGCCAGGCGGCCAAGGCCTTCTTCATCGACGGCACCAACCGGGCCATGTTCCGGTTCACCATGATCAATTACTTCTGCCGGGATATGGAGCAGCTCAAAGACACCCGGCGCCCGCCGGACCGCATCCGCCAGGACGTTTCCCGCAGCCCCGGCGGAGACAGCCGCATCTTCCTCAATAACTGCGTCGGCTGCCACTCGGGCATGGACCCCATGGCCCAGGCCTACGCCTACTACGACTATACCTACGATGAGGAAACCGACCCCGAGGGGCAGAACGGTCATCTCATCTTCAACGCCGCCGGCGAGACCGATCCCGTGACGGAGAGCCGGGTGGTCGAGAAATACCGCATCAACGCGGACAACTTCCCCTACGGCTACATCACCGCCGACGATCACTGGGACAACTACTGGCGCGAAGGGCGCAACGCCGTCCTCGACTGGGGCTACGCCCCGGTGGATCCGTCCATCGACGGCTCCGGCACCGGCATGAAGAGCCTGGGCAAGGAGATGGCGAGCAGCTACGCGTTCGCCGAATGCCAGGCCAAGAAGGTCTTCCGGACCGTCTGCCTGCGGCAGCCGACCGATTCCGCGGACCGCAGCGAGGTGTCGGCCATGGCCGACAGCCTCAAGAGCAACGGCTTCAAGCTGAAGAAGAGCTTCGCGGAAGCCGCCGTCTACTGCTCCACGGACGTTCAATAGGGACAGCAACGCTCGGGCGTCACGGCCCGAGCGCAGCAAGGGTTGCTGGAGAAGAGCTATGACCGGGCACAACGCAAACAACAAACGGGGCCTGTACCCTGCCGTCGCGGCACTGCTCGCCGCGCTCGTCCTCGCCGGCTGCGGAGGCGCCAGCGTGCAGAGCAATCCGCAGCAGCAGCAGACCGACACCAACCAGTACGCGGGTCCCCAGGCCGCTACCGACGACGTTCAGGCTTTTCGCGTCAACCTGTGGGAAAACATCCGTTCCAACGGCCGCTGCGGCGGCTGTCATGACGCGGGCGGCCAGAGCCCCACCTTTGCGAACTCGTCGGACGTCAATCAGGCCTACGCCGCGGCCAACAAGGTGGTCAACCTGAACTCGCCCGAGGATTCCCTGATGGTGACCAAGGTGGCGGGAGGCCACAACTGCTGGCTGCAGAGCGACCAGGCCTGCGCCGACATGCTGGAGCAGTTCATCGCCAACTGGGCCGGCGGGGCTTCCGGGGCCACCACGCGGGTGGAGCTCAAGGCGCCCACGCTCAAGGACCCCGGGTCCTCCCGCAGTTTCCCGGACGATTCGTCCCTGTTCGGCTCCACCGTGCACCAGTTGCTGACCCAGCACTGCTCGGGCTGCCATTCGCCCGACTCGGCGACACCGGAACAGCCCTATTTCGCCGACGGCGACGTGGATGCCGCCTACGAGGCAGTGAAGCCCAAGATCGACCTGGACACCCCCGCCAACTCGCGCCTGGTGGTGCGCCTGCGCGACGAGTTCCACAACTGCTGGAGCGACTGTGCCAGCAACGCCGACATCATGCAGACCGCCATAGAGAACATGACCCAGGGCATAACGCCGGTGTCGGTGGACCCGTCTCTGGTATCGAGCCGGGCGCTGGATCTCGGCGACGGCCTGGTGGCCAGCGCCGGCGGTCGTTACGAGAGCAACCTGGTCGCCTTCTACGAGTTCAAGACCGGCCAGGGCTCCATCGCGTACGACACCAGCGGCGTCGAGCCGGCCCTGAACCTGAACTTGAGCGGCGACGTCAGCTGGGTGGGCGGCTACGGCATCCGCATCAACGACGGCAAGGCCCAGGGCAGCACCACCGCCAGCGCCAAGCTCAACAAGCTGATCACCGCCACCGGGGAATACTCCGTGGAGGCCTGGGTGGTCCCCGCCAACGTCACCCAGGAGGGGCCGGCCCGGATCGTCAGCTACTCCGGCGGCAACGACATCCGCAACTTCACGCTCGGTCAGAGCATGTACAACTACGACTTCCTCAACCGCGGCGACACCACGGACCCGAACGGCGAGCCGGCGCTGTCCACCCCGGACGGCGACGAGGCACTGCAGGCCACGCTGCAGCACGTGGTCCTGACCTTCGACCCGGTGGGCGGCCGCCGGATCTACGTCAACGGCGAGCTCGCCAGCCAGACCGATCCCCAGGCCGGCGGCGGCATCACCGGCTGGAACGACACGTTCGCTCTGGTGCTGGGCAACGAGGTCTCCAGCGAGCGGCTGTGGAAGGGCTCGGTGCGGCTGCTGGCCATCTACAACCGGGCGCTGACACCGGCACAGATCCAGCAGAACTTTGCCGCCGGGGTCGGCCAGAAGTTCTACCTGCTGTTCCACGTGGGCAAGCTGCTGACCGCGGACACCTCGGACCCGGCCTATGAGAGCTACATCCTGTTCGAGGTCAGCCGCTTCGACCAGTACAGCTACCTGTTCGACCGGCCGTACTTCGTCAACCTCAATACCGGCTACGCGCCTGACGGGATTCGTGTGAAGGGGATGCGGCTCGGTATCAACGGCAAGGAAGCGCAGGTCGGGCAGGCCTACGCCAACCTGGACACCACGGTCACGGCGGCCGAATACGACTACCAGAACCTGGGGCAGCAGCTCTCGCGCATGGGGACCATCATCGCCCTGCAGAAAGGCCCCGACTCGGACGAGTTCTTCCTGACCTTCGATCAGCTGGGAATGGCCGCCTATGCGCGCACGCCGCCCGCCGTGCCGACACCGGCCGCGCCCGCCGACGGCGACCCGCAATCCGTGCTCGGCGTGCGCACCTTCGACGAGATCAATGCCACTATGTCAACGGTAACCGGCATTCCGCGGGACAATACGGCGGTGCGGGACACGTTCGAGCGCATCAAGCAGCAGCTCCCCACCTCCGAGGACATTACGGGCTATCTATCCGCGCACCAGATGGGCGTCGCCCAGCTGGCCATCGAATACTGCAGCGCCCTGGTTGACGATCCGGCGGCCCGGGGCATGTTCTTCGGGAGCTTCGGCTTCGACTCGGCGGTCGGAACGGCGTTCGGCAGCTACACGGGCGACACGCCGGAGAAGCACCAGATCGTCGACGCGCTCTACGATCACTTCGTCGGCCAGAACCTGACCACCGCCCCGACCCGGGCCGAGGTCTACACGGAGCTCGCCGACCCGGCGAACACCGGCAACGGCACCCGGCCGGCCAACCTGTTCAGCCGCCTGACGCAGAGCTGCGCGACGAGCTGCGACGCGCAGCGCACCCGCAACGTGGTCAAAGCCCTGTGCGCGGCGACCCTGAGCAGCGCCACCGTGGTCGTGCAGTAAACCGGAAGCGCACCGATACGAGGGATCGAGACATGACAAAGCGACGCCAACCGCTCGGCCTGGACGAGCCGCTCCGCCATCCGGACCATCGTCGCCCCATGACCCGCCGCGAGTTCATCGCCCAGGGCTTTCTCACGGGCGCGGCGGTGGTCGCGAGCCCGACGCTGCTGGGGCTTCTGGCCTACAGCCGGGACGCGGACGCCCTGTCTCAGGATCTCGTGGACCTAAAGACCAAGCCGTGCGGCATAACGGCCGGCGCGGGCAAGATCCCGTTCATCTGCTTCGACCTGGCCGGGGGCGCCAACATCGCCGGGTCCAACGTGCTAGTCGGCGGCCAGGGCGGGCAGATGGACTTCCTGTCCACCGCCGGCTACGCCAAGCTGGGCCTGCCCGGAGACGTGATTCCTTCCCTGGGCGACCAGTTCATCGACCGGCAGCTGGGCCTGGCCTTCCATGCCGACAGCGCGTTCCTGCGCGGCATACTGGACAAGACCACCGCGGGCACCCGGTCCGGCGTCAACGGCGCGGTCATTCCCGCCCGCTCCGACAACGACACCGCCAACAACCCCCACAACCCCATGTACGGCATCAACCGGGCGGGCGCCGACGGCCAGCTGCTGACCCTGATCGGCTCGCGCAGCTCCATGTCGGGCGGCAACTCCATGGCGCCCGCCAACATGATCGACCCCAACGTCCGGCCCACCAAGGTCGACCGGCCCAGCGACGTCACCGGGCTGGTGGATACCGGCAAGCTCGCCCAGCAGCTCACCCCGGAGGACGCGGTCAAAGTGCTGGAGTCCACTTACCGGCTGAGCACCGATGCCCTGAACCGCCCCGCCCTGAACACGGGCCTGGGCAACGATGCCGAGATCAAGGAAGGCCTGCGCTGCGGCTATATCAAGAGCGCCGACCTGGTGGAACAGTTCAGCGACCCCGCGACCCTCGACCCCACCAAGGACACCGCTAACATCGTCGGTCCGATCTTCACCGCCGCAGACCTCAACGACGGGGAGTTCCGCAAGACCGCCTCCATCATGAAGATGGTCGTCGACGGCTACGCGGGCGCCGGCACCATCACCATGGGCGGCTACGACTACCACACCGGCGACCGTTCGACCGGAGAAACCCGTGACTTCCGCGCCGGCCGCTGCATCGGGGCCTGCCTGGAATACGCCCGTCTCAAGGGCAAACCGCTCATGATCTATGTATTCAGCGACGGCTCGGTAGCCTCCAACGGCATGGTGGACAACTCCAGCGAGGGCCGCGGCAAGGGCGTGTGGACCGGCGACAACTCCTCCACCGCCGCCTCCTTCTTCCTGGTCTACAACCCCAACGGTCAGCGCGCGACGATCAACAGCACCTTCGGTATCGCCGGCGACGGCAGCGAGGGCGGCCCCCAGATCGGCCACTTCCGCGACGACGCCTCGGTGGAGACGGCCGCCAGCCCGGCGGCCAACAATGTCAATCTGCTGGTGCAGACCGTGGTGCTGAACTACATGGCCCTGCACGGGCAGGCGGGCCAGTTCGCCACGCGGTTCCCCAATCACGGTCTGGGCGACTCCGCCATGCGGGACCGGCTTACCGCCTTTGGGCAGATCGTCAGCGAGACAATCTAGCCACTGCCTGGTCTCCGCGCGGCACCGCGCGGAGACCAGGCCGCCCCATCCAAACTTGATACAGGTCAATAATAGCGGCCCTTTCGCCGGGCTCCCGGGCCCGGCCCCGTGGTAGACTTTGCCGCATTTGTGGGCCCGAATTCCTCGCCAGAAACAGACATCTTGACCGCCGACTTCCACCTACAAGCCGAAACCCTGAGCTGCGAGCGCGGCGAGCGCCTGCTGTTCCGGGGTCTGGATCTCAGCGTGCGGCCGGGCGAAATCTGGCTGGTGGAGGGGGCCAACGGCAGCGGCAAGACCACGCTGCTGCGCATCCTCTGCGGGCTGCGCCGGCCCGACGACGGCCTCATCCTCTGGAACGGCACGCCCATCGAGGAGAGTCGGGCGGAGTTCCACGCCCGGATCGCCTATCTCGGCCATCACAGCGGCATCAAGCAGGAGCTCACGGCGCAGGAGAACCTGCGTTTCGCCCGCGCCCTGTGCGCCGGCCGCGCGGATATCGATCCCGCGCTGACCCGGGTGGGCCTGAACGAGCTCGAAGAGCTGCCGGTGTCCGCCTTCTCCGCCGGTCAGCGCCGGCGCCTGGCCATGGCCCGGCTGCTGCTGAGCCGGGCGCGGGTCTGGATGCTGGACGAACCGTTCACCGCCCTGGACCCCGCCGGGCGCACCCTGGTGCGCGAGCTGCTGGCCGAGCACGCCGCCGGCGGTGGGTCGGCCCTGCTGGCGACCCATCACGACATCGCCGTCGGCGGCGCCGAGCTGCGCCGACTGAGGCTCGGAGCGGTCAATGAAGCCGGTGCGGCATGATCGAGGTCATCTGGGCGACGCTGCGCCGCGATCTGCTGCTGGCGGTGCGCAACCGCACCGAAGTGGCCAACCGGCTGCTGTTCTTCGTGCTGGTGGCCGCGGTCTTCCCGCTTGGCCTGGACGTGGAAAAGGGCCTGCTGCAGGCCATCGGCCCCAGCGTCGTCTGGGTATCGGCGCTGCTGGCCACCGTGCTGTCGGTGGACAGCCTGTTCCGAACCGATTTCGAGGACGGCTCCCTGGAGCAGATGGCGCTCAGCCCCCAGCCGCTGACTCTGGTGGTGCTGGCCAAGGTGCTCGCCCACTGGCTGGTAACCGGGTTGCCTCTGGTGGTCATTTCGCCGCTGCTCGCACTGCTGTTCAACCTGCCCGGCACCGACATGGCCGTGCTGGCCGGTACGCTGCTGCTGGGCACACCCGTCCTCAGCCTGCTGGGTGCCGTGGGAGTGGCACTCACCGTCGGGCTGCGCCGCGGCGGCGTGGTGCTGACCCTGCTGGTATTGCCGCTGTACGTGCCGGTGCTGGTCTTCGGCGCCAATACCGTCCATCTGGCCGCTGCCGGCGCCGACACCAGCGCCCCGTTTTACATTCTTGGTGCCATGTTGGCTCTGGCGGTAACATTGGCGCCAGCGGCCACGGCGGCGGCCCTGCGCATCAGCCTGAACGGATAACCCTGCACTGACCCATGTTTCGAGCACTCGTCAACTTCTATCACCGTTTGGGCTCGCCCCCGCATTTCTACCGGATATCCGGGAAGTGGATCCCCTGGCTGATCGGCATCGCCCTGGTGATGATCGCCATAGGCTGGACCTGGGGCCTGATATTCGCGCCCACCGACTACGAGCAGGGCGACGCCTACCGGATCATCTATATCCACGTGCCAGCCGCCTGGCTGTCGATGTTCGCCTACGTCTGCATGGCGGCGGCCGGAGCGATGGGCCTGATCTGGCGCATGAAGATGGCCGAGGTCATGGCGGTGACGGCCGCGCCCATCGGCGCCGGTTTCACCTTCCTGGCCCTGGCAAGCGGCTCCATCTGGGGCAAACCCATGTGGGGCACCTGGTGGGTCTGGGACGCGCGGCTGACCTCCGAGCTGGTGCTGCTGTTCCTGTACCTCGGCGTCATCGCGCTGGACAACGCCATCGAGGATCGGCGCATCGCCGGCCGCGCCGTGGGCATCCTGGCTCTGGTGGGGGTGGTGAACATCCCGATTATTCACTATTCGGTGCAGTGGTGGTACACGCTGCACCAGGGACCGACGGTGACCAAGTTCTCCTCGCCGTCCATCTACTGGAGCATGCTGGTGCCGCTGCTGATCATGGGGATCGCCTTCATGATCTTCTTCGCCGGGGCATGGCTGATGCGCGCGCGCAACGAGCTCCTGCGCCGCGAGGCCTCCAAGCGCTGGGCTCGGGAACTCCCGGAGGCCTCATGAGTCTTACGGAATTCCTGAGGATGGGTGGCTACGGGGGCTACGTCTGGAGTGCCTACGGCATAGCCACGGCTGTTCTTGTCTGGCAGCTGACCGCGCCGATCGCCCACCGCCGCCGCATCCTCAAACAGATCAAGCGCAGGAAACGCCGCGAGTCACGACGCCAATGACACCGACACGCAAGAAACGGCTCTATCTCATCGCGGCCATGGTGGTCGGCATCGCCATTGCCACGGGGCTGGCGCTGAAGGCATTCAACCAGAACCTGATGTTCTTCTTCTCGCCCAGCGAGGTGGCCGCCGGCAAGGCACCCCAGGGACAGCGCTTCCGCATCGGCGGCATGGTGGTGAAAGGCAGCGTCCACCGCGATCCGGAGAGCCTGGCCGTCACCTTCGACCTGACCGATTACAAGCACACGGTGACGGTGAGCTATACGGGGATTCTCCCCGACCTCTTCCGCGAGGGGCAGGGTATCGTGGCCCACGGCACAATCAACGGCCAGGGCCAGTTCGTCGCCGACGAGGTGCTGGCCAAGCACGACGAGAACTACATGCCTCCCGAGGTCGCGCAGATGATGAAGAAAAGCGGAGGCAAGGAGGGGCAATGATTCCGGAGCTCGGTCAATTCGCAGTTATCCTGGCGCTGATGCTGGCCATCGTCCAGGCAGTGGTGCCGCTGGTGGGCACGATGCGCGGCTACGCCAACTGGAGCGCGGTGGCCCGACCGGCCGCCGCGGGGCAGTTCGTCTTCCTGGTGATCGCCTTCGCTGCCCTGGCCCACGCCTTCCTCACCGACAATTTCTCGGTAGCGTACGTGGCCGAGAACTCCAACTCTGCCCTGCCCGTCGCCTACAAGTTCGCGGCGATCTGGGGGGCCCACGAGGGCTCGCTGCTGCTCTGGGTGCTGATCCTGGGCGGCTGGACCGTGGCGGTGGCCGCCTTCAGCCGCAACCTGCCCGATCACATGGTGACCCGCGTCCTGAGCGTGATGGGCGTGGTGAGCGTCGGCTTCCTCTGCTTCATCCTGTTCACCTCCAACCCCTTCACGCGGCTGGCCCAGCCGCCCATGGAGGGCCGCGATCTCAACCCACTGCTGCAGGATCCGGGGCTGGTCATGCACCCGCCGGTGCTGTACATGGGCTACGTGGGCATGTCGGTGGCCTTCGCGTTCGCCCTCGCCGCGCTGATCGGCGGCCGCCTGGACTCCACCTGGGCCCGCTGGTCCCGCCCCTGGACCACGGTAGCCTGGCTGTTCCTCACGGTGGGCATTACGGCGGGCAGCCACTGGGCCTACAACGAGCTCGGCTGGGGCGGCTGGTGGTTCTGGGACCCGGTGGAGAACGCCTCGCTGATGCCCTGGCTGGCCGCCACCGGGCTGATCCACTCCCTCGCGGTTACCGAAAAGCGCGGCAGCTTCCGCATCTGGACGGTGCTGCTGGCCATACTCGCGTTCAGCCTGAGCCTGCTGGGCACCTTCCTGGTCCGGTCCGGAGTGCTGACCTCGGTGCACGCGTTCGCCACGGACCCGACCCGCGGACTTTACGTACTCGGCTTTCTCACCATCGTGGTGGGCGGTTCCCTGGCGATCTACGCCTGGCGGGCACCGACCATTGCCGGCGGCAACCGCTTCGAGTTCCTGTCGCGGGAGACCATGCTGCTGGGCAACAACCTGTTTCTGCTGACCATCTGCGCATTCGTGCTGCTGGGTACGCTCTACCCTCTCGTCTACGACGCTCTGGGGCTGGGCAAGATCTCCGTGGGCTTTCCCTGGTTCAACGTGATGTTCCTGCTATTCGCGCCCCCGCTGGCCGTGGTCATGGGGCTCGGACCGCTGACACGCTGGCAGAGCGATGACCCGCAGGCCCTGTGGCGGCGTGTCCGCAGCGCCTGCCTGGTCTCAGTGCTGGTGTTCGCGGCGTTCGCCCTGTACCACTTCTCATGGGCCGGCCTGAAGGTGGCGCTGGGCATCGGCCTCGCCGTCTGGATCGCCGCCACCACCGTGGTAAACCTGCGCGGCCGCGTGAAGCCCGGCACCGGGCTCGCCGGCAAATGGCGAATACTGCGTCGCCAGAGCCGCAGCTACTACGGCATGCTGGTGGCCCACCTGGGCGTGGCCGTGTTCGCCGTCGGCATTGCCGCAGTTTCCGTATGGGGCATCGACCGCAACGTCCGTCTCGGCCCCGGCGACAGCGCCGACGTGGGCGGCTACACCTTCCACTTCCAGAGCACGAAGAACATCGCCGGTCCCAACTACGAGGCTGATCAAGCCACGGTCCTGGTCACCCGCGGCGGGGAACGGGTGGCGGTCCTGTACCCGCAGAAACGCCGTTACGACGCCAGCGGCCAGGTCATGACGGAGTCCGGGGTGGACGGCGGCCTCACCCGCGACCTGTACGTCGCCCTGGGCGAGCCGCTCGGCGACGGCACCTGGAGCGTACGGCTGTACACCAAGCCGTTCGTGCGCTGGATCTGGGGCGGCGGGCTGCTCATGGCGGTGGGCGGGGTGCTCGCCATCAGCGACCGTCGCTACCGCATCGCCGCCTACCGCTCCAGAGCCCACAGCGCGGTGCAGGGCCGGCCCGCATGATGCGGCTGCGGTACCTGCTGCCCCTGGGGATATTCCTGGCCCTGGCGGTGCTGTTCGTCATCGGGCTGCAGCGCGATCCTCGCCAGATCCCCTCGCCGCTGATCGGCAAGCCGATGCCCGAGTTCCAGCTGCCGACCCTTTCCGCGCCCGGCGAGAACCTGAGCGACTCCGACCTCAACGGCCAGGTGAGCGTGCTGAACGTGTTCGCCAGCTGGTGCGTCGGCTGCCGCGAGGAGCATCACGTGGTGAAGGCGCTGGCGGCAACCGGCGTGGCGCCGGTTTACGGGCTCAATTACAAGGACAAGCGCGTCGATGCCATGCAGTGGCTGGGCCGGCTCGGCAACCCGTACAAGACCGTGGCCGTGGACGCCCAGGGCCAGGTGGGCATCGACTGGGGCGTCTATGGGGTACCCGAGACATTCATCATGGACCGGCATGGCGTCATCCGCTACAAGCAGATCGGCCCCATGAGCGAGAAGGCGCTGCACGACAAAATCCTGCCGCTGCTGCGCAAGCTCAAGCAGGAGGGCGAGTCGTGATCGCCAGGCTGCTGCTGGTCGCCGTGCTGGCGTTCGGGGCCGCGTGGCCGGCCTTCGCGGTCGAGAATGCGTCCCGCTATCAGTTCGATACCGAGCAGCAGCGGGAGCGGTACTGGGATCTGCTCAGTCAACTGCGCTGCCTGGTCTGCCAGAATGAGAGCCTGGCGGACAGCCAGGCCGACTTGGCCCGTGACCTTCGCCAGCAGGTCTACGAGCAGATGCATGCCGGCAAGAGCAACGACGCCATCGTCGACTACCTGGTCGACCGTTATGGCGATTTCGTCCTGTTCCGCCCGCCCGTCGAGCCCGGCACCTATCTGCTGTGGTTCGGCCCGGCCCTCATCTTCCTGATCGGCCTTGGCTTCGGCATTCGGATACTGGCCCAGCGCCGGGGGACGCAGGCACAGCTCAGCGAGGAAGACCGCCGCCGCGCGGCGCGGCTGCTGAACGACGAGGACGGGGAACCGCGCCAATGACGATGTTCTATGTTTTCGCGGCGCTTATGATCGCCCTGGCGCTGGTCATCCTGATCGTGCCGATGGTGGGACGGCGCCGGGGCACGGAGGCCGAGGATGCCGCGCTCAACGTGGCCCTGGTCCGGGATCGGCTGGCCGAGCTGAAGACGGAACACCAGGAAGGGCTCATCAGCGACGAGGATTTCCAGACCGCCCGCCGGGAGCTGGAAACCCGGGTGCTGAGGGAGAGCCGTCCGGAAAAGCGGGAGGCATCGGCACTGGGTCCCCGCTGGATCGCGGTCGCCGTGCTGATACTGGTGCCGTTGGGCGCGGTGGGCCTGTACAGCAGACTGGGCGCGCCCGGGCTGATCAATGTTGAAAAGAGCGGCGTCCGTGCCTCCGCAGAGCGGGGACGGCAGATTCTCCAGGACCGGGCGGTCGAACTGCGCCAACAGCTGACCGACCATCCGGACGACGTGGACGGCTGGGCCCAGCTGGGACGCTACTACGCGCTGCTGCGCCGCTGGCAGGAGGCCCGCGACGCGTTCGCCCGCGCCAATTCGCTGGCCGGTGAGCAGCGCCCCGACCTGATGGTCGACTACGCGGAGATGCTGGTAGCCTCCAGCGCCGACAAGTTCGGCGACCAGGCGCGCCGGCTGCTGGACCGGGCCCTGAAGCTGCAGCCGGACAATGAGAAGGGCCGCTGGCTGCTGGGCCTGACCCGTTTCCAGGACGGCGACTACGCGGGCGCCGAGAAGATCTGGAGCGGGCTGCTGGCGGACCTGCCCGACGATTCGCGCCGGGCCCGGCTGCTGAAGAGCTACCTGGAGCAGGCCCGCACCCGGGCGGGCGGCGGAAACGAGGACGCGGCCGGCCAGTCGTCCGCGGCCGCAGGCAATGGAGCGATCACCGTGGACGTGGCGGTCACCGACACGCTGCGCCAGCACATCAAGCCGGGCGATACGGTTTTCGTGTTCGCACGCGCCCCGAGCGGTCCGCCCATGCCCATTGCGGCGGTGCGCCGACCGGCCAGCAAGCTCCCGTTCGAGATCCGCCTGAGCGACGCCAATGCGATGACCGGCAACCGCAGTCTTTCCGATTACAAGCAGGTGGAGCTGGTGGCCCGGGTCTCCAAGAGCGGTGCACCGACGGCCCAGCCCGGCGATCTGGAAGGCTCCGTGAAGGCGCGTCCAGGCAGCGATGCGCCCGTCAAGCTGCAGATTCAGCGAGTGGTGCAATAAGGTTAAGGAATCGCGCCGGGGACGGCGCTCCCACGCGGGCCCTCCCCGCCCGAAGGGGCGCCCTCGGGCCACGGGATGCCGCGTCGGCCCACCCTTTCATCCCTTGAGGAGGTCGCTCCCGCGGGCACAACGCCCTGCGCATGGAGGAACCCGCGCGGGAGCGGCGTCCTCGCCGCGAGTCCCTGTTTGAGGAAGCCATCCAGCCCCTTCCCCATCCTCGGGCACACTGGGGCCGCGATCTACCGATCGCCCCCCCCTACGGCCGCTCACCCCATCGCGCCTTGCGGCGCTGCCACATTCGCCCGGCCCCGGCGCCCGCATTGCCCCGAGCCGCGATCAGGCAACGATTCGCGTTCATTTGCGGCTACCCTGCCATCACAGCCAGTCGTTCAGCATGATCCCGATGCCCACGCGGGAGACCGGATGGTTGTAATCGATGAGCGACTCCCCATAGCCGGTGAACGCCTGCACATAGCCCTTCAGCTGGCCGTCCAGGGGGAAGCTGTAGCCCAGCTCCGCCGCGCCGCGGTTCTGGTCCCAGTCGAGATTGTTCCGCAGCAGCAGGGAAAACGTCTGCCCGTGGGTGGGATAGGCAATCACCAGATCGCCGTAACCCATGTATTGCTCGATGTCCGGGTTGTCGTCCTTCTCGCTGCGCTCGGGAATCCGGTACCAGGGTCGCAGGCTGACCGCCACGCGGCCGATTTCGAACACATAATCCAGGTAGAGGCGGTCCCAGCTGCGGGACAGCGGGTCCTGCTGGCCGTTGGACTGATGCTGGTAACCCAGTCGCAGGATCCGCGACTCGATGAGACCGGCGGGCTCGCCCTGGAAGTAGTAGTCGAACCACAGCTCCGGCGAGTAGTCCGTCTCGCGGAACGGCCTGGAGGCATCGGCATTGTAGGCCTGGAAGAAGGAGCGCTGGGTGTAGCCGAAGGACAGGTCGGTGTTCTCGCCGGCGATTCTCGGCCATAGATTCGCCCGGAAGCTGAACTGGAACTTCACCTCCGCGTGCTGCAGCTTGGCATCGCCGTTGAGAGTCTGCTGGTACGGGGAATCCTTGATCCCCTTCACGTAGGAGATCGGCAGTATGTAGTTGGGTTTGTAGGCCTGAAAGACGTACGGCTCGTTCTCGGTCGCCCGCTGCCAGAGAATGCGTTCCTTCACCGGATCGGGGCCGGTGTCGTCCGGACCTGTCGAGCCGTTCTGCGCGGCCAGGCAGGGAACCGCGGCAAATGCGAGAACCGCGATTCCGATACGCGACACTGTCATGGCGCCTCCGTTGCGACTTGTGCGGGGCCCGCGTGGGAAAACGGGACGGTACCGTGCCGGAGTTCCGGTGACCAGGGCTTGGGCGTGCTCGCCATGCACGGGCGCGGAGCGCCGCGCGCCCGGCCTCAAGCCAATCCGATCTGCTCCGGACGGGGGGATTCCAGGCGCTCGCGCAGCGGGCTGCGGCGCGGGAAGTGGGCGCGCAGAAAGGCCATCTGGTCGGCGAGGATCCGCCGGCCCTGCAGATACACGTACTCGGCGTGGGTCGGCGTGAACGGCACGGCGAGCAGCTCCATGCCCGCCTGCTCCGGGGTGCGGTTGCCCTTGTGGTTGTTGCAGCGCTTGCAGGCGGTGACCACGTTGGCCCAGACGTCCTCGCCGCCACGGCTCAAGGGGCGGATATGATCCCGGGACAGGCCGGAGACCCGAAAACGATCGCCGCAGTACATGCAGATATGGTCATCGCGGCGGAACAGGGTGTTGTTGTTAAGCGGCGGAATATAGCCGGGCCGGCCCTTGAGGGAGGCCTGCATGCTGCCCTCGGTGGCCACGATGGAGTTGATGTCGATGGCGCTGCGCCGGCCGCTCACGGCGTTGTAACCGCCGTGGACGCGGTAGAGCAGGCGCCCGCAGGTATAGACGACCTGTTCAAGGTAATAGAGCCGGACCGCGTCCTGGTAGGTAATCCACTCCAGTGGCATGCCCGAGACGTCGGTCCGCAGGATGTGATGGTCGGCGGTCAGCACCGGAACACTCCCAAAATTGACGCCCCGACGCGAGGGGAAGGCGCAGGGCCGCTGGAGGGAGCGGTGCAGGCGACGCGCGCCGCTCCCTCGGGAATTTATTTCACAGAAACAGGCTATAACGCAACTCCCGCGCTTATTTGACAGCCCCGGCGGGGTTGGGTGCCGCCCCGGCGCGGCGATCCGTCAGTGGGGAGCGGCAGCCGGCTTTCGGGGGCGCGTTGCCGACGCTCAGCGCCACGCGCCACTTCCCCGCAGGGGCGCTCAGAGCCGGCAATACGCCTGAGGGCTCCGCAATTGATTGTGATCAAAGATCGTTGCGTGGTTATACTATGCGGCCCGGTTGGGCATGGTTCCGCAACCGGGTTGAGGGAATCGTTCAGCGTTTCCCTAAGTTGCGGGGATCTTGCGGAGACCGAACGCCGGGCACGCGACCGCCTGCCGGGATTCCTGACGTGTGCAGCCCGAAGTTGGCAGCGAGGCTGCGGCGCGGCCGGCAGAAGCCGGGTATTCGCCGCCCCTGCCGGGCACGCCTGGGAGGGATACGCCGACCGACGCGGCCGCCCGGGCACAGCAGGTGCAACCGATTCAGGGACCGTCCCCGCACCCGAGACCGTTCGAAACGGGAGAACAAACCATGACAATACGTGTTGCCGTGCCCAAGGAGACGGTCAGCGGCGAACGCCGCGTGGCCCTCGTGCCGAGCGTGGTCAAGCAGCTCGACAAATTGGGCGTCGAAATCCTTCTGGAGAAAGGCGCAGGTATTGCAAGCGGCTTCAACGACGAAGACTACGAGGGCGTCACCCTCGTGACGGCCGCCAAGCTCTACCAGCAAGCCGACGTCGTTATGAAGGTGCAGCCGCCGACGAAGGAAGAGGCCGGCAAGCTCAAGGAAGGCACCGTGCTCGCCGGCTTCCTGGCGCCGCACACCGGCGACGACGTCATCAAGACGCTGGTGCAGAACAAGGTGACGGCTTTCTCGATGGAGCTGGTGCCGCGGATCACGCGCGCCCAGTCCATCGACGCGCTGTCGTCCCAGGCGAACATCGCCGGCTACAAGTGCGCGCTCATCGCGGCGTCCAACTGCCAGCGCTTCTTCCCGATGCTCACTACCGCGGCGGGCACGGTACGCCCGTCCAAGGTGTTGGTGATCGGCGCGGGCGTGGCCGGCCTGCAGGCCATTGCCACCGCCAAGCGCCTGGGCGCCATCGTGGAGGCCTACGACGTGCGCTCCGCCACCAGAGAGCAGTGCGAGTCCCTCGGCGCCAAGTTCGTCGACACCGGCGTCAAGGCGGAAGGTGAAGGCGGCTACGCCCGCGAGCTCACCGACGAGGAGCGCAAGCAGCAGCAGGAGGTGCTCGCCGAGCATATCGCCGCCTCGGACGCCGTCATCACGACCGCGGCCATTCCGGGCCGTCCCGCGCCGAAGATCATCGACAAGGCCACGGTCGAGCGCATGAAGCGCGGCGCCGTGATCGTCGACCTGGCTGCCGAAACCGGCGGCAACTGCGAGCTGACCAAGGCGGGCGAGGTGGTGGAGCACAACGGCGTGATGATCCACGGCCCCACCAACATCGCCAGCACCGTCGCCACCCACGCCAGCGAGATGTATTCGCGCAACCTCTACAACCTGCTGCAGCTGCTGGTGAAGGAGGGCGAGCTGAACCTCGACTGGGAAGACCAGGTACTGGCGGACAGCTGTCTCACCCACGGTGGCGAGATCAAGCACGCCGCTACCCGCGAGCGTGTGGAAGGAGGCAAGTAATGGTTATTGAGGGATTCGTCGCGCTGTACATCTTCATGCTGGCGGCGTTCACCGGCTACGAGGTCATCGCGCGCGTGCCGGTGATCCTGCATACGCCGCTGATGTCCGGCTCCAACTTCGTCCACGGCATCGTGCTGGTCGGCGCCATGGTGGCGCTGGGGCAGGCCGAGAGCCCCGCTGAGCAGGTGATCGGCTTCATCGCCGTGTTCCTGGCCGCCGGCAACGCCGTGGGCGGCTACGTCTCGACCGAGCGCATGCTCGAGATGTTCAAGTCCAAAGACGAAGGAGGAAAGGGATGAATACGATCGTACAGCTGAGCTACTTCGCCGCTGCGGTCCTGTTCATCCTGGGCCTCAAGAGCATGAGCTCGCCCAAGACGGCGCGCAGGGGCATCATCTGGGCCGGCGCCGGCATGGTGCTCGCTACCCTGATCACCTTCGTGCACCCGAGCATCACCCATTCCGAAGGGCCGGTGGTCACCAACTACGTGCTGATCATCGTCGCCATCGCCATCAGCGGCTTCCTGGCGTGGTGGTCGGGCAAGCGGGTACCCATGACCGACATGCCGCAAATGGTGGCGCTGTACAACGGCATGGGCGGCGGCGCCGCCGCGGCCATCGCCGCCGTGGAGTTGCTCAAGGCCCAGTCCACTCTGACCGCCAGCGTTGCGGCGCGGGCGGCGGAGCTGGCCCAGGCCAAGGACCTGACCGTGGACCAGGCCCGCATGCTGGTGGAAAGCCAGGGCACCATCGGCGCCGCCCTGGGCACCGATGCGGCCATCCTGGGCATCATCGGCGCCCTGATCGGCACGGTGGCCTTCTCGGGCTCGCTGATCGCCTGGGCCAAGCTGGACGGGCGCTTCAACCGCAACAGCGTGCTGCCCATGCAGCAGATCGTGAACATCGCCGTGTTCGCGGCCACCATCCTGTTCGCGGTGCTCACGTTCTTCACCGACAGTCTGGGCACGGTGATCGTCTTCTTCGCCCTCGCGCTGGTGGCGGGCGCCTTCATGGCCATCCCCATCGGCGGCGCCGACATGCCGGTGGTCATCTCGCTGTTCAACGCCCTGACCGGCCTGGCGGTCGGCTTCGAGGGCTTCGTCCTCGGCAACCCGGCCATGATCATCGCCGGCACCGTGGTGGGCGCGGCGGGCTCCCTGCTCACCCAGCTGATGGCCAAGGCCATGAACCGACCGCTGACCAACGTGCTGTTCAGCGGCTTCGGCACCGGCGCCGCCGCGGAGAGCGAGGGCCCCGAAGGCGAGATGAAGGAGATCCAGGCCGAGGACGCCGGCATCATGATGGCCTACGCCAGCCAGGTGGTCATCGTGCCCGGTTACGGCATGGCCGTGGCCCAGGCCCAGCACAAGATCTGGGAGATGGTCGAGCTGCTCCAGGACAAGGGCGTGACCGTGAAGTTCGCCATCCACCCGGTGGCGGGCCGCATGCCCGGGCACATGAACGTGCTGCTGGCCGAGGCGGGCGTCCCCTACGACATGATCTACGACATGGAGGACATCAACGCCGAGTTCGCCAACACCGACGTGGCCCTGGTCATCGGCGCCAACGACGTGGTGAACCCGGCCGCCGAGGACGACCCGGGCAGCCCCATCTACGGCATGCCCATCCTCAAGGTCCGCGAGGCCCACAACGTCATCGTGATCAAGCGCGGCAAGGGCCGCGGATTCTCGGGCGTGGAGAACCACCTGTTCTTCGCCGAGAACACCCGCATGCTGTTCAACGACGGCCAGAAGGCCGCCGCCGCGCTGGTCCAGGTGGTCAAGCAGTTCTGACCGCCGTTATCGGTGATGTTGAAGAAGGCCGCCTTCGGGCGGCCTTCTTATTTCTAGCCACAGATGAACACAGATAGACACGGATGCTTTGGGGTGACTCAGCGGGAGGGTGGGCGAATAGGGCAGCCCAGGACGCGACAGCGGGCGGGGACCCGCGTGGGAGCGCCGTCCCCGGCGCGATTGCCCGGGTTTGGCACGACATGGGACATCGCGGCGAGGACGCCGTTCCCACGCGGGCTATACCCACCGCAGGAGGCGTTCACGGCTGCGATCCGAGCGGAGGCTCCAATAGCCGTACCCGCCCCAACGGCTCAACAACGCCAGAATAATCTGCGTTCATCCGCGTTCATCTGCGGCCAGTCATTCCTTCACCTGATCCAGATAAGTCACTCCGCCCAGCCGCCACATCTGCTGCAGAATCCACTGCTGGCGGTCGTGCACGTAGGCCGACGGGCGGCCGGCGTGGAGCTCGTAGGGGTTGGGCAGGACCGCCGCCAGGAGAGCTGCCTCCGGGGCGTTGAGGGCGGTCGGCGGCTCGTGGAAGATACGGCGGCTGGCCGCCGCGGCGCCAAAGGTGTTGGGGCCGAACTGGGCGATGTTCACGTACACCTCCAGGATGCGCTGCTTCGGCCAGCACAGCTCGAGCAGCGCGGTAAAGTATGCCTCCAGACCCTTCCGGAGATAGCTGCGGCCGGGCCACAGGAACAGGTTCTTGGCCACCTGCTGGGATATGGTGCTGGCGCCGCGCAGATCGTCTCCCTGGCGGTATTCGGCCAGCGCTTTGGAGATGGCCTGGAAGTCGAAGCCCCAGTGATAGGGAAAGCGCTGGTCTTCCGAGGCCATCACCGCCAGCGGCAGCTTGGGGCTGATGTCGCCCCAGTCGGTCCACCGGTAGACGGCGGGCGTCCAGTCGGGATGCGAATCGGCCAGCAGGTTGTGGCGGATCATGAAGGCGCTGGTGGGCGGGTCGACCCAGCGCAGAGCCAGCACCACGGCTAGGCTGAGCATCACGAATCCAGCCAGCAGCCAGGCCGCCACGCGCAGCGTAAACCGGGCCACACCGGCACGGCCACGGAACCTTCGGTGCACAGCCGGGTCGCTCAGGTCCACGGCGTTTTCCACTGGCGCTTCATCGGCGGAAACGATATCCTGCGCGCCCCTGTCATACTCTGGGCGGCCGACGGGCGGCTCGTCTGGCCGGTGCTCATATTCCATTTAACGTGAACCAGTTCAAATTAGCCGGAACAGCAATGCGGCATCCTAAAGGTCTCTTTCCCGGTAGGCACAACACGGAGCGCGTGGCCCTGTGATCGCGAAATGGACCTTCAGCCTGCTGCTCTCCCTGTTCGTTTCCGCCGCATGGGCAGCTGATCGGAGCGCGTCCCATGCTTCGACCCGGCCGCAGACCAAAGATTCCGTGGCCGCTTCCGCCAGATCTGGCTCCGACGATTCCAGCGCACGCCTGCGCGTCCAGCCCCGCCGCCAGCGCGTACGCTGGGAGTGGGAAAGCGAGGACGACTGGGGCCCGTCCGGAGAGCTGCTGGTGGGCAGCGGCGTGAGCTTCGAGACGTCCCCGAATTTCGCGGTTGGCGGCACCTATGCCACGGCAGTGGGCCGCCGCGCCCTCACCCTGCAGGAACTGGACCCGGAACGCTATACCGTTTTCATGCGCTGGCGATTCTAGGGAAACACTGAAGTATTCGCGCGTGGCTCTGGCTTACAGGCGCGTTCGCAGTTTGTTGCGAGTGCCGGTGGTGCCAACCTCAGCCTTCGGCGGGCTTACGCTAACCCGAGTCGATTGCT
>Ga0102944_1000245_pt1 | contig 44347 bp, 25 predicted proteins | sample SalPonD_shore_MG_FD_78172 | JGI IMG/M metagenome (GOLD analysis project Ga0102944, IMG submission 78172) | Salt pond soil microbial communities from South San Francisco under conditions of wetland restoration - Salt Pond MetaG... | ecosystem: Environmental > Aquatic > Marine > Intertidal zone >... | reverse complement strand
GGGATAGAAATGCATATGAAAATGCCATTCCGGGTGATGGCTACCATCCGTTGGAGCCGGGTGAAAACCGGCTGAATAAGGAAATGATATATTGAAAATATTGTCGTAACGAATGGTTAATCTGCGAATGATATCAGCCAGGGAGGTTTTCTCGGAATCCGTGAGTTTGGTGAAATCGCCCAAATGCCGTTTGCTCATGAGTAATGTTTCATAAGGCCAAACGGCCCAGAAGGGAACTAGAACAACGAAATCGTCATTTTCGATGACAATACGTTCCTGTAATTCATTTTCCTTTTTTAAGTAATCACATAACAGGCAACTTTGATACTTATTCACATATTCAGTGAATTGATATTGCTCCTTTGAAGGTTCATCAGGAATCGTGTGCTGGGCCCAAATTTGTCCGTGTGGATGCGGGTTACTGCATCCCATGATGGTCCCTTTATTTTCGAAGATTTGAACATAATTTATGTTATCGTGACTCCCAAGTACTTTATATTCCTCCGTCCAAAGGTCTACAACGTTCCGGATAGTCTCCGTCGACATTTCAGGCAGCGTAAGATCGTGACGTGGGGAGAAGCAAATAACCCGGCAAATCCCCTGTTCTCCTTCGGCAATAATCAGATCATCATTATTTATATCAGCTTCCGGAGTATTCATTTTTAGGGCACTGAAATCGTTGGTAAACACAAAAGTTTCAGGATAATCAGGATTTATATCACCATCGGCACGCTTATTACCAGGACAAAGGTAACATCCCGGATCATATTTCGGTTTCTTTTCATCAGGAGTAGACTCTTCATGTCCCTGCCAGGGACGTTTGGCACGGTGTGGTGAAACCTGAATCCATTCTCCGGTTAATAAGTTATATCTTCTGTGTGGATGATCTTCAAAGTTAAAATCACTCATTTTGATATCTCGCTTTGATATACAGTTGAGACGCCGTTTTCTATCTTTGTACGATAGATCTTTATGTTATTGCCGGTCTGTTCAGTGTATGATTTTTGTATCTTCTGTGCAAAATCTTCCACTTTATCTTTTTGGACTATATTAATTGTGCAACCACCAAAACCACCACCCATCATACGGGAACCGTAAACGCCTTCTATTTCTTTGGCAATATCAACAAGGATATCAAGTTCATTGCAGCTTACTTCATACTTATTTTTCAAACCGTCATGTGAGTCAAACATGCGTTGTCCAAACGAAATAAAATCCCCATTTATCAAATCTTGACAGGCATCATTAACCCTCTGGTTTTCTTCAACGACATATTCGCAACGTTTCAAAATTACGGGATTGAATTCCGTTTTATGTGATTCAATCATTTCAAGATCTACATCGCGAAGACTGTTAACATCGGGGTAGTGACTATGCAATATTTTAACACCTTCTTCACATTGTTGACGCCGGACATTGTATTCAGATGTGGCAAGATCGTGCTTTACATTACTATCACATAGAACTATCCGGAAATCATGATTGTCAAAGGGAAAATATTCGTAATCAAGAGAGCGGCAATCGAGCTTCAGGGCATGATTTTCTTTACCAAAAATATTTATGAATTGGTCCATAATACCACATTGCACACCAACAAAATCATTTTCTGCTTTTTGAGCCAGTTTGACTTTTGTGAGATTATCGATATTAAGGTTGAATACTTCCGATAAACCATAAATCAAACCACCCTCAATAGCCGCCGAAGAAGACATACCTGCCCCGATGGGGATATTACCACCAAAAACGCAATCAAACCCCTGTAAGCCAATGTCGTTTTTTAATAATTGATCGACCACTCCCATAATGTAATTGGGCCATCCCAGCTCACTTTTAGCTATGGTGTTGGCGTTAACAATAAATTCAAAGTATTCATCGAGATTAGCAGCATAAAGTCGACAGGTATCGGTATTATTTGGAGCTAATCCGAGTAATATATATTTATCTATCGCAGCCGGTAAAACAAATCCATTATTATAATCAGTGTGTTCCCCAATAAGATTAACTCTACCCGGAGATTTTATGAATAACGGGTCAGTTTTAAACTCTTTTAAAAAATAATCTTGAATACGTAAATATAAAGGGTCTTGCTGTCTCATTATTACTTTATTCTACAGTTGAATTACGAGTTAGCCAGATAAAAACGGCACCTGAGAGGAACATAAAGCCACCCCACCAGATATCCGGATGCAAATATTCTAAAACAGTACCGCTTTGGCCAGGATAATAAGCATTATATATGCCTGTTATACCGATAACCAGTCCTGTAAAAAATAATATCAGGCCTACAAAAAACCATATAGGTCTCATACCATTAGTTTCCTCGGTATTATCATTTGTTGTTTCTGTTGAGATATTTGATTCTTCTGCCATGAAAGGACTCCTATTTTACCAGAAATAAATATTGAGGGCAATTAATACAACACCGGAAATAATAGCAACAAATTCAGGTGTCTTATAAAAGGGACGTGGTTTGGTATCCACTTCATTTGTCAGGCCTTTAACTAAGCCTACCAGTTCTTCTCTGGATTTTTTCCGTGTGAAGAAGCTAACGATAATAGTTACACCAAAACATATTAACCAGGCCCACCATGCACGCCAGAAGTTTGCTGCCATATCACTCGATACATGTGAAAAGGAAATCGTATCCCTGGCAATCCAGCCAAATTTAACAGCGATGTACATTCCGAAAGAAGATCCCATTCCAGCCAAAAGGCCCCAAAAAGCACCATCTGCGGTAATCCAAACCAGGAACATACCAAGCAGCATAGTTGCGAACAGGGGGGCGTTCACCCAGGAAAATATAGCCTGCATATAATCCATAATCGTAGGCATGCTTTTAGCCCAATAAGCGGTACCGACACTAATTACGATTCCGACCAAAGTAGCCGCTCTGCCCATCCATAAAAGATGATCTTTCGTTGCATCTTTATTTATGACAGCCTGGTAAATATCGTACGTCCATACCGTGTTAAAGGCACTTATATTACCTGCCTGACCCGCCATGAAACCAGCGAGCAGGGCAGTGACACCCAAACCAAGTAATCCATGAGGATAATACCGCTTAAGTAGAAGCGGTAAGGCCGAGTCATAATTAATATGGCTACCGGTATGCATTAGATGGAATCCGGTGGAGGCGTCTTTTGAAAGCACCAATGCAATCAATCCACCCAGTACAACGATAAACGGCAGTGCCATTTTAAAAAATGAAGCAATGATGGGAGTCATGCGTGCCGAACGCAGATCTCTGGCGGAAAAAGCTCGTTGTACAACCAGAAAATCTGTAGTCCAGTAACCGAAAGAGAGTACAAATCCCAGACCAAGAACGATGCCGCCCCATGTTACCATCATACCATTATGAGCGGCATTACCCGATGTAGACCAAAGTGTTGAATATGATTGTGGTATGCGGGCAAATATCTGATGAAAACTTCCGATATCAACAATACCTAATACCACGACTAAAAATAAACCAAACCAGATGAGAAAAAATTGGACAATTTCAGTAAATATTGCAGATAACAGGCCGCTCATTGTAACGTAAACAGCAACTGTAATAGCTGAGGCCCACATACTGATATGCCAGCTCCAGCCAAGGAATGTATGCATAACCAGAGCCATTGCATACAAGTTAATACCCGCAACCAACAAGGTCATGACTGCGAAAGAGATAGCATTAAGGACTCTGGTCTTCTCATCATACCGTAACTTCAGGTATCCTGGAATAGATTTGATTTTACTACTGTAATAGAATGGCATCATATATATCGCCAGAAACAACATAGCCGGGACGGCTCCTATCCAATAGAAATGGGCGACATATACCCCATATTTAAAAGTATCACCGGTCATTCCCATTAATTCGAGAGCTCCCATATTGGCCGATAGAAAAGCGAGACCCGCAACCCACGAACTGTTTTTACGTCCGGCCAGGAAAAAATCATTTTCACTTTTCGTAAATTTTTTCAAATAAAAGCCAATACCGATGATAAAGCCGAAGTAAATAGCAATTACCAGCCAATCGGCAAAATTTAAAGCAAAAGATCCCATTCAGTTACTCCTTATATTCAGGGTTAATTGATCAAAAAATATAGTTACTACAATTTTGGAAATCAGGTTTACCATTAATAATACTCAAAGTCAGGGACCAGGTATCTGTTGCACCTGATTCCAGATACGGACATTCATTTCTGGCTACTGCTTTTTGGAGAGAATCGGGTCGGCCGTTAGTGGGTTCGAGTCCGACAGTCAAATGTTTATTACTGTTATGATCAGGCCAACCGCCATAGCAGAGCCAAAGTCCCAGGAAGGGTATTTCACTGGTATTGAAGCTGAATAAAATAGATTCATTAGTATCGGGTTTGTAGATACCAGCGCATCCTTCGTGTAATCTGTTGGTAAAGATTTTAATGGCATGATTCAATTGTTTGCTTTGCACACAGGAATAATTTGTGCTGTTATCCAGATATGGCCATGAAAGAATGTCTCCATACTTCCCAATACTTTCATTTGAAGAACCATTTACAAAAACATCTGTTATCTCTTCTCCAATTAGTATTTGATTCCCTTGTTCAACATTTAACAGGGGATGGGCTGACCACAGGTACCGGTACCCGTAATCTGATTTATTAGATAATTGATAGGAAATGTGAATCTGGTTTTTATTGATAGATATTTCCTTATTAAAATTATAATCCAGGTTAACCCCATCGATGGACAGCGTAAGAGAATCTTTGTTTATTTCATAATTCCACGGACGTGACCACAATTCACCGTGATCCGGCAAAAATGTCTCTTGCTTATGGTTATTTCCGGTTTTGAAAAAATAAGATTCTTCAATAGTAGGAAAACATTCATCAAAACCACTGGTATCATACTTATCAAAAGAGTCGCCAAAGGCAGCCTGATGGTACGGTGATTGTGGTTCTTGTAAAAATTGACTTCCTGTTTTCTTGTTATGCAGTTCAATCATTTTACCACCTAGAGCTGGCAAAAAAATAATATTCAAAAAATGGTTTTCCATACTCACATAATCACAACCATTTTGAGTATAGCTTTCGATGGTTACATTCTTATTCATATACTATAATCTTATCGCTCTAAGTTGATTACTTAGAATATTCAGGACAAACATATTTCTGTAACATATTAAAATTATTGATTATAATAATTTGTAGGACTCTATTAAATCATATGATTTGTATATATAGAATCTTTAAATGTTAGTAATTGCAAGCCATTATATAAAAGTACACACAAATATAGTTGCCATTATTTAAGGCTTGTGAATCCCTTCCATATGACTCTATTCCATACGTAATGCTTTATTATCAAAACAAGCATTATAACAAAAATGGTAACGATAACAAATTTTAAGATTGTTATCGTTAACAGTACTAAGATAATAACATCCTTCAATAAATAAATGTCAAGAAAATATTTTTTTAAAAAAAAATATTAGGGCTAATCTATATAAGATAGGGTATGCTTTTAAAGTTATAATAATAAAAATTATAAGGATAATTGTATATAACTGTTTTATAAAATAATTAAGTGTAAATATATATTAGAAATCCAAGATCGGATACTCATATATAAACAATGCAGTCTATTGACCTATCCATGTGCTATAGTTAATGTTTTTTTTAAATATATTATGTGGAGCAACTTTTTGAAAATTATTTCTCAGATTTTACGATTATCGAATTTACTGATGTGCGAATATATTTTTGCATTAACAAAAATGTAATGCTATCTAATCGGATAATGGTAAAATCCATTCCATGTAAAATTTTATATAGTGGAAGAATTAAGCAGCAATAGTCTTCATTGTATTGTTTAAAACTGCAAATGCCCATGTTTGAATTAGTGCTTCTAACATAATACAAAGTGGTGATCCAAGGAAAGAGTATAAATAGCTGTTGAACCAATTGTTTTCGAGACGCCCAAATTAACATAGATCAGAGTTTTTTTGATATACTGACCACCGTGATGTTACTACCATTGGTGGCGCTATGGTAAATGGAAATGTAAAATATTATAATTTCGGTTTAGATGACTACGACCGGCTTAATGATAAGTATTTAGATCCATATGAGTTTCTGGGCATAGGTTTTAATAGGTATAAGGTAAGCCGCCGGTGGTATAGCAATATTAAAAAGCAGTTATACTTTTGATGGAGCTGTGGGTTTGGAAATCAAATTGATACCATTGATCAAGCTATTGATTATCAGTTTACCAAATCGACGGTTCATAATTTTCAGATTCAAATTTTTAATCTTGATAAATCGGTAGGGGAATTACTAATAGGGATAAATTATGAACTGTAAATTATTGATATCTTAACGTTATAATTATACTGAAATGAAAAAAAATAGTTCGGCATTAATAATCATAATCCTGATTGGATTATGTACTAATGATAGTTATGCTCAGCAAAATTTTCGACCGCCGGCATATCCTTTGATAGCATCTGATCCGTATTTTAGTATCTGGTCCTTTAATGATACGCTCTATAATGGTCCAACCCATCATTGGACTGGTAAAACCCAGTCTTTACAGGGAATCATACGGGTGGATGGAAACTCCATGTATTTTCTCGGAAAACCGATACCGGAATATGATGCTATTTTGCCATTATCATCGAAAGATAACGGAAGGTGGCGTTATACATTTAATCAACCGGGCAATCAGAAATGGTATGAGCCGGATTATAATGCATCATCCTGGAATCAGACAAAGGGGGCTTTCAGCGATCACAAAAATGCGCCTAATAAATGGACCTCACACGATATTTGGGTACGCCGTACATTTGAACTGACCCGGGCAAACCTGAATCATCTTTATTTAAAACTGCATCATGATGATAACGTTACAGTCTATATAAATGGCGTTTTGGCTTATAAAAAGATAGGCTGGGTGTCGTCGCCGGTTTTATTAAAAATGAATGATAAAGTTGAAAAGGCTTTACAAAAAGGATCAAATGTATTGGCAATTCACTGCGTAAACACGGCTGGTGGGGCCTATCTCGATGCGGGCTTAGTTGAGAAAAAAGTATCGCAATTACGGGTACCTGATGCTAAACAAACATCGGTAAAAGTAACGGCTACTCAAACAATTTATAATATCAATTGCGATAATGTTGCTTTACAGGTAACCTTTACAACTCCAAAATTACTGGGTAATCCCGATCTTGTTTCCCGTCCTGCCAATTATGTCACGTTTCGGACACATTCTCTCGATAGTCAAAAACATAAAGTTCAATTATATTTCAGTGCCGCAGGTAACCTGGCAGTGAATACAAAAGATCAGAAAGTCGTTTGGAGGAGAGAGAAAGATCAGAATCTTTCGGTGATGCGCGTTGGTACAAAAACACAAAATGTACTGGGCCGAAAAGGTGATAATGTACGTGTGGATTGGGGATATTTTTACCTGGCCGCCCCCAAAAAGGAAGGTCTGTCCACCAGTATAGATGCAAGTAATAAATCCATAAAGAATTTTGTCGATAACGGGCAATTAACCATTCCCGATGATAAGCAAATGCCGCGTGCTGCCGGTAAAAATCCTGTTACATTGGCTTTAACTTATGATATGGGAAGAGTTGGTACAACGAATATTAAAAGACATATTATCCTGGCGTACGATGAACTTTACCCGATTGAGTTTTTTCATCAAAAACTAAAAGCGTGGTGGAAAAGAGATGCCGGTATGACAGCGTTAAAAATGTTGAATCAATCGGATAATGATTATGCCGATTTAATCACAAAGTGTGATCATTTTGATTCAGAAATGGCCCGAAAAGCAACGGAAGCGGGAGGACCCCGATATGCTAAATTATGTGAACTGGCTTATCGTCAGGCTTTGGCCGCTTGTAAACTGGCGCAGGGGCCGGATGGGAAACCCTATTATTTTACGAAAGAAAATTTTAGCAACGGTGATATCAGTACGGTTGACGTAATTTATCCCACTTCACCGGTGATGCTTAATTATAATGCAAATCTGCTGAAAGCATTGATGAACCCGGTTTTTTATTACAGTGAATCGGGCAAGTGGATTAGGCCTTATTCCCCTCATGATTTAGGTACATATCCCATTGCCAATGGACGCAAGCGTGAGGAAAGTATGCCCATTGAGGAGAGTGGAAATATGATAATTATGTCAGCTGCAATATCCGAGGTTGATGGAAATGCATCATATGCCAAAAGCCACTGGAAGGTATTGACCCAATGGGCCCATTATTTATTACAGTACGGTATGGACCCCCAAAATCAATTAACAACAGACGATTTTGCGGGAAGAACAGCGCACAATGCCAATCTGTCCGTTAAAGCTATAATGGGTATCGCCAGTTATGGAAAAATGGCCGGTATGCTCGGTAAAAAACAAATAGCAAAAGAATATGTGGATACAGCCCGGGCCATGGCAAAAAAATGGATTAAGCTGGATAAAGAAGGGAATCATTATAAATTGACCTTCACCAGGAAAAATTCCTGGTCGCAAAAGTATAACCTGGTCTGGGATAAGGTTTTCAACTGGAATATATTCCCCGATAAAGTTGCACGGCAGGAAATCGCTTATTATCTCACCAGGCAGAATAAATATGGGCTGCCGCTGGATAATCGTGCTACTTATACGAAAAGCGACTGGATAAACTGGACAGCAACGCTTGCAGGCAATAAAACGACATTCGAAAAATTTATTGGTCCGCTGTTCAAGGCATTCAGCGAGACCAAAGACCGCGTACCGATGACCGACTGGTATCAGACTACGGATGCCAGCCAGGTTGGTTTTCAAGCCCGGTCGGTAGTAGGAGGCTATTTTATGAAAATGTTGGATCAGAAAATGGAAAAATAAACAACTATAGATGTGATTGGTTTCAAGCTCTTTGAATTTTTTTCATTTGTCCAATAGGAAATCATCAGGCTCTATTTTATATAAAATAGAGCCTGATACATGTACAAAAGCGTATATATTTATAGCAAAATATATACATGTTCAAAGATTCAACTTGACAAAAAGATAAATAACCTTTACTCTAAATGGTATAACATGTTAGCGTTAACAAATAAGGTTACTCTACAGTTATGCGTATTTTTAGATCTTATTACTTTTGGAAATTAACTTCTAAAAAACTCTTCATAAAATTTATTTTGGGTTGGCGTGTGTAATCCCATACATATCTGGCGCTTCTGAATATACCCTTAATTTAGTCTGAAAATCTGTGCACAGGATAAATCTCTGTTATCCTTGTTTCATCTTTTTTAAAAGCGCTTTGCATGTCCGCCCTCCCGGGGATGTATCCGGGTAATAATCCTTAACCATAATGACTAATCATCTTACTTATGAAATTAATAAGAAAGGATTCATTCTTTTGTTTGATACGAAACCTGATTACGAAGTTAATATGGGCTCCTGTTTTTATTATTACACTTTTCATTGGAACGGTATATGCCCAAAACATGAACTCTGGTCATACAGTGAAAGGGAAAGTTGTTGATTCGGCAACTAAATCACCTTTACCCGGAGTAAATATTGTAATCAAAGGGACAATGCATGGAACATCAACCAATAAAAAAGGGAGATATAATTTAAATAACGTTCAATCATCGGACACTCTTGTTTTTTCCTTCATTGGTTATGTCACTAAATTCATACCTGTCAAAAACCGGTCAACTATTAATGTGAGGCTATCCCAAAAAACAATACACGGGAAGAAAATGGTGGTAGTCGGTTATGGTGAGCAAAAGCAAACCAGCTTGACCAGTTCTGTTTCGAATGTGAATGTGAAAAATGTTAAGAAGCAGAATTTACCCGATGTAAGAGAATCACTACAAGGTGTATCTCCTGGTGTAACCATCCAAAAAAATGGAGGCGCTCCCGGATCGAAGAACTTGCAAATTAATATACGTGGTATAAACACGATAGGTAATACAAATCCTTTGATTCTTGTAAACGGAATCGAACAAAATTTATCTGATTTGAACCCGGATAACATCAAATCAATTTCCGTTTTAAAAGGTGCGGCAGCAACTTCTATTTATGGTTCCAGGGGGGCTAATGGCGTAATTCTTGTTACAACAAAACAGCCTCAAAAGGGTAAATTACATGTATCATATAGTGGTTATTATGGAATACAAACAGTAGCACATAAACCCCCTCAATTGGGTTTAAGAGCCTCTCTAAATCTGATCAACACTGAATACAAGAATCAGCCTAATGGGAAACCCAAATATACGCAACAACAAATAGATCAATGGGTCAATTCAGATAACAGGTTCAAATATCCTGAACAGAATGCATTCTGGAATGTATTATTCCGCCAGGCACCGGTTGAAAATCATTCATTAACCTTTAATGGCGGTAATGGAAATATCCAGTCCCGGTTGTCACTGAACTATAATAATGAAGGCGGTATCATCCCCAATTCGAATTCAAGAAGATATAGTATCAATTTCGATAATAATATCGATGTTACAGATCATATAAATGTAAGTGCCAACTTATTATACCGGAATAAAATTAATGAAGAGCCTTACGGATTAAATAATGATTTTCCACAGATCTATTTTGAACTATGGCACTGGACCGAGTTCACAACTCCTCAATATCCCAATGGTACGTTTGGATTAAGCGGGTTAAAAACGAATCCATTGATGCTTGCCGATATGTCCGGATGGCAACATCATGTCACGGATTATGCAGTTGGTAATTTAAAAGCCAATGTGGATATCCTGCCAAATCTTACTTATACCTTCCAATTTGGCGGACATATTAGTTTGGCATCGGATAAAAACTATAAAAATAATTTTACGGAACTAAATTACTACAATGGTAACCAGGTTTTTGATTACGGTTATAATAATTCAAATGTGTACAATAACCGGGACAGCAGGTGGAATATGAAAAACCTGTTGAAGTATGATCTGACCATTCATAAAAATCAGATTCATGCTTTACTGGGTTATGAACAGACCAAAGCCAATTATCACTGGTCGAATGCTTATCGGGAACAGTTTTATAATAATCAGATAACCGCTTTAAATGCTGCTTCACAGAATAACTGGAGTAATGGAGGTAACAATAATGAGAGACGACTTCGGTCAGTCTTTGGTAGGATCCATTATTCATATGCCAATACCTATATGATCGAAGCCAATGCCCGTTATGATGGTTCATCGAAGTTTTACGGATCAAACAACCAGTACAGTTTTTTCCCTTCTTTTTCAGCAGGTTGGAGAGTATCCAAAGAAAACTTTTGGAAACCGCTCAAATCTATTGTTAATGAGTTCAAGTTAAGGGGATCGTGGGGTAAGGCCGGTAATAATGATGTTGGGCTTTACACTTTTTTCCCGGCTCTAAATCATACAACCTATGATTTCGGCGGGAATTTAGTGGATGGTTATGTTAAAACGAACATATCCAATAAAAACCTGACATGGGAGACTACCACTCAAACCGATTTGGGTTTTGATGCCCAGCTATTTAATGGCCGTTTTGGTGTCACATTCGACTGGTATAAGAAAAAAACAACCGGAATATTGTTGACTCTTCCGATTCCGGCAACTGTTGGTTTGAATCCAGCACCACAAAATGCCGGTCGTGTTGATAATAACGGTTGGGAACTATCACTGAGTTATAAAGATGTCGTTAATAAAGATCTTAATTTTTCTGTATCAGGGAATATTTCAAATAATCACAATAAGGTTATTAGCCTGGCGGGAACCGGACCCTATACGGGACGTACCGTTAAGAAAGTGGGTGTACCATTGGATTCATTCTGGGGATATAAGATCCTGGGACTCTTTCAATCCAAGCAGGAGATCGCCAATTATCCAACGTACGCTGGTAAAAACAATACTTATCCGGGCGATCTGAAATATGCCGATCTAAATGGAGACGGAAAGATCAGTTCCGCTGATAAAACGGTTATTGGCAATGGGTTTCCCCATTATCAATTTGGTCTGAATGGCAGTGTCAATTATAAGGAATTCGACCTGAGTTTCTTCATACAAGGTGTTGGTCAGTTAACAGCTCAGGAGGGTGGACCACCACAACTCGGAGGAGCTTTTCAGGGTTTCATACTTAAAATTGCAGGTGATTACTGGACGCCCAATAACAGGCATGCACGTTTTCCAAGGCCACAAAAATTCAGTCATAAAAACTTTCAGGAGAGTTCATGGTGGAATATCAACGCCGCTTATGTTCGGTTGAAGAATGTGCAGCTGGGTTACACTTTGCCCTCAAGAATTACCAAGAGGGTAGGAATCAGTAACCTGAGATTTTATGTAAGCGGAATGAATCTCCTGACAATTTCAAATGCCTTAAAATGGGGAACAAGTCCTGAAAATCCGGCTTTTGGAAATGCCGGAGGGTACTATCCCGGTACAAAAAGCTACACAATGGGCATAAATCTGAAATTCTAACAGTAAAATTATTCAGTCATGTATTTTAAGAAATATTCAATATTACTTATAACGATGGCACTTTGTTTAGTTGCTGTTGGTTGTAAAGATAATTTGCTTCAAACAGTACCTAACGACCGGGTGTCTACAGCTACCTATTGGAAAACCACCAATGATGCAAAATTAGCAGTAAATAACCTGTATAACTACCTCTATAACCCTGTTGATTTAATGAATTGGGCAGCCGTCTCGGATATAGCAACCGGTAATGGCGGGTTTAATGCGATAACGCACTACGAACATGATATCGAAACTGCTGATGGCGGTTACGGCAGTTTTATATGGAATCATTCATATAAAGGTATCAGGGCATGTAATGAGTTTCTCACACACGTCCAGGATATCAAACCTCAAAGTAATGGTGATCAGAAAAAGCTTGCAGAGTACAAGGCTCAGGCCCGGTTTATGAGAGCTTATTTGTATACGTATCTGATCGAGTTTTTCGGTAATGTGCCGTTGATCAAGAAGCCCATATCGGTCAAAGATGCTAAAAAACTGACACGAACAGATAAAAGCAAGGTATGGGATTTCATTAGCAGTGAGTTGCAGGATGCTGCCGGTAATTTGCCAATAACTTATAATAACGATAATAAGGGGCGAATAACAAAAGGTGCCGCACTAGCCATGAAAGCCAGGGCGATGTTGTATGCCGGCAGGTATTCGGAAGCGGCAAAAGCGGCAAAAGCTGTAATGGATTTGGGAATCTATAGTATATATCCCAGTTATAAAGATCTGTTCAGTTATAAGGCAGAAAATAATAGTGAAGTCATACTGGATAAAGAATTTATAAAGGATAACGAGCCACAGGGATTACTTGGTTATATTGGTCCGGGTTCCTTTCCACATGTGGGTTCCGACCAGGAAGTTGTGCCATCAGCTAATATTGTCAATGCCTACCACATGAAGAGTGGTTTACCTATAACAGATCCAAGTAGTGGTTTTGATCCGAAACATCCATATCAGAACAGGGATCCGCGGTTAGATTACTCCATATTCGTTAAAGGCGATACCCTGCCGACCGGTATAGTGTATGATCCAAGACCGGGTTTTGGAGGGGCTGATGATATCTCGAAAGGTTTCGGTACCACTCAAACCGGATTTAATATCGAAAAATATGTATCGAAACAGGATATACAAGCACCAACTAACAGTGGATTAAATATTATCCTGATACGATATGCAGAAGTCCTTCTGACCTATGCCGAGGCTAAGATCGAGATGAACGATATTGATCAGTCAGTCTATAACGCCATAAATAAAGTCAGACAGCGTCCGGATGTAAATATGCCCTCCATACAACCATCCAAAACGCAGGGTGAGATGAGAAAGATCGTTCGGCACGAAAGAGAAGTGGAATTAGCCTTCGAAGGCTTCCGTTTTTTTGATATCAAAAGATGGGGAATTGCCGAAAAGGTAATGAATGGTCCGATTAAAGGTATGACCTATACTGACAAATCCGGCAATATGCAAACTGTAGTTTACAGTGATTTCAATCGAAAATTCGTTAAACGTGATTATCTGTGGCCCATACCTCAGAAAGAGTTGGACCTGGATCCTAAAATGAACCAGAATCCGGGTTGGTAATATATCAAGATAACAGGGCTCTGTTGAGATGATGGAGCCTTGTTCTAACTACAGTGTTTTTAAATGGCGGAACACAGATCACAAGTAACTAAAAATAACAGCAGTTTATATAATCGAACATATAAACAGAAAGAAATTATGAAACGTACGATAATAGGTTTATTGACTTTAACTTTTTTGACTTGTTTTCATATGCAGAATGTGAAAGCGCAATCGCAAGTCTCAGGTGGTATAAAAGGAGGTGTCTCCATTTTCAATTTTACAGGAAAGGATGTAAGCGGTAGTGGTATTTATACTGCTCTGAATGGCGGGCTCTTTGTTGATTTTTCCCCTTCACGGGTATTTAGCGTACAACCTGAATTGAATGTTAAATCGGAAGGAGCCAATTACGGCATGATGATCAATGGATTTCCATACAGGAGAGCCAGGGTAACCTATTTGCAAGTTCCTATTCTTTTGAAATTATCGCCGTTTAATAACGGATCAAAACCGGCGGTTTCTCCCTCAATATTTGCAGGTCCGGCATTTAATGTAATGTTATTTAAACAGTTAAATGGAGAGGTCCTTCCGGATGTAACCGGGGGATACTCAATAGATCAAAATCCTAAACAAACAGCTTACAGTGTAATAGGTGGTGTAGGTGTTACTATAAAAAACTTATATATTATTGACCTGAGGTATGAAAAAGGTCTAACAAATGTATTTAAACAGGGTGATATCAAAAGCGGTGGCATTATGATAACAACGGGTTTTAAGTTCTAAAGCGATACAAATGTATTAAATCAAAATTACCTTAATAAACAGTAATATAACGTTCTTTTTATGAATCTTACTCAGGGGATTGGGCATTAAATAGTGAATGCCCAATCAACCCTCACGATTCAATCAATAACCTACACATAAATACGGTATTAAATTATATATTGGCTACCCATCGTAATGGATCGAAGGGTATTACGACATTATAATCTCCCAAAGGATAATTTAACGATATGGGACATCTAATATTAGTGGGAAATCATATATTCATATCAATCCAGTGTAGTTCAAATATCACAAAAGCGACAAATCAGGAGGGATAACGAACAAGCAGGAGCTAACGATTTCCAGTTGATGATACCTGTACACTTCGCGAAACAGGATTAAGCAAATAAATATTGTATATAAAAATCAGGTATGCATGGATTTAGTTGTTTTTTTAAAAAATTATTCTCATCACTGGAATAACGTATAATGAAACTATGTAATTGTCTGATAGGAGCTTAGAGTGATAATTTTATTAATTATGCCTCAGTATAAAAAGATTTGACTCTTCAATTTAAAAAGGGTAAAATAGTTGAAGCTGTGTTGTTAACGTTAACAATAATTTTTCAAAGAAGTTACTTTTGAATAAAGGTTGTGTTTAAGTTATAAGTCATTACTATCGGCTTTTTTTAATACCATTCAAAGATAACGTTAACATAAAGTAATTCACATATCACAATGATATGATTGAGATGATTGAAATGCTGTATTGAGCTTAAAAGCGCTTCTAATTCTGATGTGAATACATACAGGAATCAGAAATATACATCTGTAAAACTATCAATAATTACTAACAATTTGTTTTATGATAACTAAATGTAAGAACATTATATACGGTGCACTTCGATTCCTTACGGTAAGCTTTATTTGTGCTATTCTTGTTTCAGTGCTTCCCTCAGGGAATGTGTACGCGCAAAATTCAGGTATGGCCATAAAGGGAAAAGTAATTGATGCACAGTCTCAAGCACCTTTACCGGGGGTTAACATTGTTGTAAAAGGTACAACAAATGGAACTGCTACCGGTAAAAATGGGAATTATCAGTTATCCAATGTGGGCAGAAATGATACGCTGGTTTATTCGTATATCGGATATGTAACCCAATTTATACCCGTTAACGGCAAAAGAGTTATAAATGTATCCCTGAAAACCAGGACGATAAAAGGACAGGAAATGGTAGTCGTCGGTTATGGAGTGCAGAAAAAAAGTGACCTGACAGGATCCATTACGTCTATTCAAAGTAAAGATTTTAACAAAGGTGTACACACATCTGTAGATCAGTTACTTCAAGGTAAGGTTGCAGGGGCTAGAATTGTTGAAAACAGCGGAGAACCTGGAAGCGGTTTATCCGTCAGTATTAGGGGAGCTAGCTCGGTTAACGCTGGAACAGGCCCATTATATGTGATAGATGGAATGCCCATTGATAATTCAAGTGCTGTTAGTGGAACGGGTTCCGGTTTTGTTGGTTCCAGGTCGGGAAGTAGTCCTTTGAGCTCTCTTAATCCGAATGATATTGCATCAATAGAGGTTTTGAAAGATGCTTCAGCAACAGCAATATATGGTGCGAGGGGGGCCAATGGTGTGATCATCATTACCACCAAGCATGGTACAAAAGGGAAAATGAAGGTTGATTATAACGCTTCTGCAGGCTTTCAAAGTCCTGCCAATACGATGAATGTTTTATCCCCCCAGCAATATAAGAGTGTAAAAAATGCCATAATCGCCGAAGGCGGGGGATCCCCGGCTGACAAAGTTGGAACATTAAGCAATAATGGTCAGGGCACCGATTGGCAGTCTCAAATCTATAATAACCAGGCCCTGATCCAAAATCAGAATTTATCCATTTCGGCAGGTAATGATAAGACACAATATCTCATATCCCTGAATTATACCAATCAGGATGGGATTATTAAGACCTCGGGATTTAAGAGATACGGTGGACGCGTAAATCTGACTTCTGATCTAAATGATAAATTTCACGTTGGATTTAATTTAAGTGCAACCTATTCAAAGAATAATTTTGCACCTGTAGGATATGGTCTCAATGAATATGCAGGTGCGATGTATACCGCAATAAACTGGGACCCCAGTAAACCTGTATATGATTCCAATGGTAATTATTATGTAGATCCCACACTTTCCATGGACAATCCTTTAGCAATCATTCATGGTAGTAATTCTTATAAGAATACCTATCGCTATTTTGGTACTGCGTATGGTACGTATGATATTCTGCCGTATTTAAGTGTTAAAATTAATGTGGGTGGTGATGTAACAAGTCAACGAAGAGATACCTATATCAATCGTCTGACCAAAATTGGCCGGGCCACAGGTGGTGAAGCCACGATTTTACAGGGACAATTATCCAATTATCTGATTGAAGGTACTACTACTTTTCATAAGTCATTTGGTCCAAATGACTTAAAAGTGCTTGCTGGTATTACAACTCAAAAGTTCCTGACTGACCGATCGAGCGAATCTGCAAGTGGATTCTCATCCGATGCCACAACTACCAACAATATCGGCTTAGGTGATCAATTAACTTATGGTATTGGCAGTAGTAAATACGGTTCACGATTATTGTCATATATTGGCAGATTGAATTATACCTTTCATGATAAATACCTATTAACGGCAACTTTCAGAGCGGATGGATCGTCCAAATTTGGCTCGAATCATAAGTATGGTTACTTCCCTTCATTTGCACTGGGTTGGAAACTTAAACAGGAAAAATTCCTGAAAAATGTGGATTTCATAAGCAATATGAAATTGCGTGCAAGCTGGGGACAAACAGGTAATGATGAAATCGGTAATTTCCTGTCAATGACGACATTTGGCTCGGGAGCAAATGCCATATGGAATAATAATCCAACTGTCGGTTTAAGTCCGACCCGTTTGCCTAATCCCAATATACAATGGGAAACCACAAATCAGACGGATATTGGCTTAGACTTCGGTTTCTTTAATGACAGGCTTAATGGTAGTATCGATTATTACCAAAAAAAGACATTTAATATGCTGTTGAACTTACCGGTTCCGAAATCTTCGGGTTTTGGTGTTCAAACTCAAAATATTGGAAGTATTAAAAACTCGGGATTTGAATTGTCTTTAACTTCTTATAATATCAGCAGTAGAAATCTGCAGTGGAATACCAATCTGAATGTTTCAACCTTAAAGAATGAAGTAACAAATTTGGGTGGTATCCCACAAATTATAAGTGGCGGTGCTGGCTTTACGAATCAAATATTTGTAACTCAGGTCGGCTTGCCACTGCGTAGTTATTATGGCTATAAAGTAATCGGGGTATGGCAAAAAGGCGATGACTTCTCTAAAACTAAAGACAATGTTCATCCCGGAGATTTAAAATATCTGGATGTTAATGGTGATGGAACCGTTAATGCTGCCGACAGGGTACCGCTGGGAAGTTCTTTCCCCAAATATACGTTCTCATTAGATAATACCTTCTCTTACAAAAACTTCTCACTCGATGTGTTTATTGAAGGTGTACAGGGGATTAAAATGTTGAACAACAACCTGGTTGATACCTATTTTCCGGTTCAATTCAGAAGAAATGTTATTGCAAAACCATACTTAAACAGATGGACACCTAGTAATCCTTCTAATAAATATCCTTCATTTGTAACACCATTAGACCAGGGACAAAAAGGGGTTAATTCTTACACGGTTGAGGATGCGTCTTATGTAAGACTGAAATCCGTACAACTCAGTTATACAGTACCACGAGAAGCCCTGCATAACGTGATTAATTCTTTAGAAATCTCCTTGACGGGTGAAAATCTCTATACACTGACCAATTATCAGGGAATAGATCCGGCTGTCAATTCAAATGGCAATGCCAATGCGCGAATCGATTACAACACATATCCGCTTCCCAGAACATTTACACTTGGTCTGAAATTAGGATTTTAAATAAAAAATAAATTAAAGGTGATAAGATGAGTTCTATTAATCGAAGTGAATTTTTGAAATTACTAGCAGGGGGAGGATTTGGGATGTTCTTCTTTAGCAGTTGCAAGAATATACTACAGGAACAGCCGTATTCCCAGATTGCACCGGGAAACCTGCTTACATCACAAGATGGAGTTACGGCCGTGCTAGCTTCTGCTTATGGTAATGCCAATGCTATATCGAAATATTTTGTGAATGATTTAAGTGAATGGTGCACCGATTTATCATGGCAAACTAACGGCGGTGAAAACAGGGAAGCTGTTCTTTATATTAATTTTAACTGGGATCCTTCGGCCGGTGGCTTAAATAATTATTATAATAATTATTATGGCGCTATTCGTGATGCGAATACTATTCTGGATAATAAAGACCAGATGAGCAAGATTGCTAATGCCGATGAATTAATTGCAGAAGCACGTTTTGTCAGAGCATTATCCTATCAATATTTGCACTTGATGTTTGGCCCGACGCCATTACGGAAAAGTAACAACGACAAGTTGGATTTGCCCAAGGCTTCTGAGAGCGACATGCTTAGCTTTATTGAATCGGAATATAAAGCGGTTATATCGACTCTTCCGGATCCAGGTAAAGAAGCGGCTTATGGGCGGGCGACCAGTGGTGCAGCCCGCGGTTTGCTATGTAAGTTTTATTTGAATACCAAACAATGGCAAAAGGCAGCAGATATGGCCAAGGAAATTATAAATATGGGCTATTATAATCTGTTCCCAAACTTTATGGATATGCTTAAAGTATCGAATGAAGGCAACCGTGAAATGATTTGGGTATTTCCATATTCAGCTAAAGGTCATGGTGGCCAAGAGGCAAATCTTATTGCTAACGGCACGTTTCCACCTGGATTCCAAAAATGGCCCAGAACGGGATTGGTGATGCAAAGTAATTGGAATAACTGGGCTTCCCAATATCGTCTTCGTGATGCATTTTATAATTCATTTGATCCAAACGATGATCGAATAAAACCCATCATGACTGAATATATAAATGCCAAAGGCAATACGATTAACCTGTTAAATACCAAGGATGATACACGATCATTCCGGTACTGGCCTGATCCGAATGCCCAGGGTAACTTTCATGGAAATGATATACCCGCTGTTCGTTATGCCGATATCCTTTTAACCAGGGCTGAAGCTCTCAATGAACTAAATGGTCCCAATCAAGAATCTATTGATCTGATTAACCAGGTCCGGACAAGGGCAGGTATGAGTAACTTGCAATTGTCCGGATTCTCATCCAAAGATGCTCTTCGGTCTCATATCCTGTTAGAACGGGGATGGGAGTTTTATGACGAAGGTAAAAGGAGAGAAGATCTTATACGGATGGGAAAATTCATTGAATATGCACATAATCGTGGTGTCAGTCATGCTGATTCCCATCAAGTATTATACCCGATACCGCAGCCTGCAATAGACGCAAATCCTAATTTAAAACAAAACCCAGGGTATTAAGAGGCGCTAAACCTCTTGTTAAGACAAAATCATAATAACCCTTGAGGCGAACTTTGGTATGTAAACAAAGTTCGCCTCTGATTTATGTCGTTTAGCTCAACAGGTCAGGATTCATCGAAGTCTGAAGATTCCTATACCTGGATGGCTGGTATTGAATGAAAAATGGTGGCTAATATATCTAGTAAATGAGAAAAAAATGAGAAAAAGTATCGTAATAGGAAGCGCCTTAATTATTGTAATTGCTGGTTTGGGACTGATGGGTTGTTCCAATACGAGTAATAAAAAAAGTGTTGAACCTGTAAATGTATTTATCAAGGTGAATCCGGCGTTGGCTGGCTCACAGCCATTAAGTGCTAATATGTTTGCAAAGTTTTTTGAGTATAACGGGTGCGATGCTTATCCCGGAATTTATGCAGATCATCTTGCCAATGGCTCATTTGAAATCTGGAATAAATCAGGTAACAGGACAGCAGTTCTTTACAATAATACAAAAAAATATAAAGGTATAGCCTATCCCTGGGAACCGGTGACTAATTCACCACATGTATCATATCAACAGGTTCCAGGCGGAATCAATGGGCGTAAACCGGAACCGGATCTTGATCATGGAAGTGAAATAATACAGGCGGAACGGCCTAAACCGTCAGGCATTAAACGGCCACGATATGAACGAATATCTGTGAAAAATGGGAGTGGGGGTGTATTACAGAGAACAGCCTTACCCGATCACCGCACATCATCATACATTGTAAAGTTTTCAGTACGAGGTAAGATAAATGGTCAGTTTGATGTTGCATTAACAGATCAATATGGAAGTGTTCTTGCCCAAAAAACAGTTTCGGTATCCCGTAGCTGGAAAAGACAAAAAATAAAGCTTCATCTGAAAAAATTAAGTACCCACAGGTACCAGGGTTCTCCATTCGGAGAGTATGCTCTTGTTTTCCGGGTAAAGGGAAAGGGACATGTGGACCTTGACTGGACAATGCTTATGAGTGGTGATGCGGTTGATGGTATGTTTAATCCGACAACGATCAAGCTTCTGAAAAAATTTGATGTAACAGGTATCCGGTGGCCGGGTGGTAATTTTGCCAGCCAATATCATTGGAAAGATGGAGTAGGGCCATTGAAAAATCGTCCGATTGTGCCCAATGGCAACTGGGGCGGATTTGAGCGTAACTACCTGGGTACGGATGAATTCCTGGAGTTTTGTAAAATTGCGGGAATTAAACCCATTATTACTGTTGCTTCCTGGTCAGGTATTTCCCCCAAAGAAATTGCCGATTGGGTTCAGTATGTCAACGGCGATGCTTCAACCAAATATGGCAGGTTACGGGCCCGGTATGGACACCCTAAACCATGGAATGTTAAACACTGGCAGATAGGAAACGAAGTATGGGGTAATTATCAAATCGGACATACAGATGCCAAAAAATATGCCGGGAGATATAAAAAAATATACGAGGCAATGAAAAAGGCCGATCCTGACATCATAATTGATGCAACAGGTATTGATCCATATTACACGGAATATAAAGATGGATCTTATAAAAACCGGCAACCGGGTGTACCTCCGGTTTGGAATAAAATCCTTTTTAAAAATGATGCAAGTTTGGTACATGGAGTGGACATCCATCGATATACGAGGGGACTCACAACCGATAAGGCAAGGTTGAAATGGTTGAAAACGAATCACTCCGATCCAATTGGTTATGATGAAGCTATGGTTGGTTTTCCTACCGAATATGAGCAATTATTACATGGCTTAAGAAAAGAAGCGGCTCAATACGGGATAAAAGATCTCAGGATAAATGTGGGAGAATGGAACCTGAGCGCAAGAGTAAACAAAGGTTGGCCAAGAATCGATTATCCTACAATGGCTCATGCTGTGTATATGGCTGGAATATTTAATGATTATATCAGGCTGGGCCATATCGTCAGTTATATGAGAGATAATACGTTATACTATCGACCATATCCGGTTGATATGCGCCCGTTATACCCCGGACTCTATACTGAAAAGTTTTATGCCGAACCATTTATGAATCGCGATATCATTTGGCACAATCTGCCAGTGAAAGTCAACAGCCCAACTTTTACCATTCCGAAAACAGGCCTTCGAATTCATAAGATGAAAGGAGTGCCTTATGTTGATGTGGCAAGCATTATATCCCCAAAAGGAAGAAATGTAATTGTGTTTGCTGTAAATCGAAATTTGAAAAAAACATACAAGGTTGCCTTTAATCTTCAGAATAAGAATTCGGATAATATGTTGAAATTAAAAAACGGTAAGGTACAGGTAATTATTCAGACCCCGATTGATAATAATCCGTTTAAAAGGCAAACAAGCTGGAAGGGCCCGAATAGTTTTGTCTTAAAAAAAGAATCTGTTAACCCGGATCGAAATGGGATCATACATTTAAAGATGCCACCTGCTTCAATAGTAAGAATGAAATTGCAGATCATCTCGGGAAAGTAAATCCAAATAACGGTATAAATATATCATTAGGTTAAAGAAGAGATAGTTAATGAGTTCTATAAATCGAATCCTTATTGTAAGTGTCATAACTGTATTGGCATTAATCGGTTGTAAGAAATCGGTCAGTAATGTGAATGGGAATACCAATAATAACTGTAATTCGGCGAATGTTGATACAACGAATGTGACTGGTATCGTAGATTCATTAACAAACGGACAACAAAGTCTGGGTGTTAACTATAACGGACAGTTCGATCATCTCAATATCAATGATTTGCACAGAACCAGGACTAAATGGGTAAGAGGATTTATTGATTTCTTTCAATTATACAGTAATCCGGATACCCTTAAAACAGACCCACAAATCATTAATTATCTGAAACTGAATGATAATGGCTTCAATACGATATTAAATATTAAATGGAATTTTCATAATAAAGATTTCCCTTCAAACAGTAGTGCTACTATGAGAAATTATGAGAGTTTCCTGAAAAAATTGTTGGATAAGGTTTGGTCGAAGACAGATATAATAGTTGTAGGGAATGAGCCTTTTATAGAAGCAAAAAATTCTGAAAAAGGTACGGCTCTTGTGCAATTTTACGAGGAAATAGCTAAATATATTCGAGCTTATGAGACTGGAGCTCTTGATAATAATGGATGTACAAATGGAAATAATTCAACGAGTCATGTATCAGTAAAGCCCGTTTTTATAGGAGCCTTTAATAACCTTTACGAAAATTCATGGCAAACAAGTGCTGTGGTTCAACTGCTCAATTTTACTAAAAGTGAGAACTGGATTGCAGGGATCGATATGCATATTCATCATAGCAGCTTCAACCAGTTGAGCCAGGCTTTGAATTATGTAAACGGCAAGATCAGAAGTGATCAAAAAATAATCATTACTGAATTTTCTATGGTGAAATACTTTCAATCGTACATGAACAATACTATTCCTTCATCGTTTGCCGGCAAATACGGCTATGATTCTACAATGGTGAATTATCAGTACATCAATCAGACCTTGCACAATCCGGTAAGCCGGAAGGAATGGGTGGGCTTTTTGAGTAACAGCAACTGGTTTGAAAGTAAAAAGACGTATGTCAGCGATGCTTTTAACTTATTTACGACTTATCGGAAATTTGCTATAGCAACGTATGGTTTGCGTCAAAGTTACCCGTATAACAAGGATTTTACTTCGAATACCATGCCCTGGATACTGAACAGTATTTATGCCAACAGAACAGTCAGACCTGATTCAACTGGACAAAATCAGTTTAATTATGCATGGATTCAGGATTTCCTTGCCGTTCAAAATGGAACGTATAATTAAGAGTTTTAATTGAAAATGTAATTACCGTTCATATCACGGTTACTACATTTTAAAACAGGGAAATAGTTTAATAATCACAAAATAGTAGGATTATGAATAGAAGAGAATTTTTACAGAAAATGTTAGCCGGCGGAATAATTGTAACTGGTGGTAATGCTCTGAATAATAATTTTTTTATTAAACGACCCTCCAATTATGGGAATGTTGATGTGCATGCACCGGGTACCCAGGTTCCGAAGAGCGTAAATCCATTATTTAAACGATGGATGCGTGATGTGCAGGTCGAAAAGGCACCGGATGGTTATTACTATTTAACCGGCACTATTGCCGATAAAGGGTATAATTATATTCATGCTGCCCGGCAGTTTAATAAAGGGATCATGCTCTGGCGCTCTAAAGATCTTAAAAACTGGGAAAATATGGGATATGTGTGGACTTTTGATAAAGATGGAACCTGGCAAAAGGACTTCGGTATAGCCGGAAAAGAGAAGAACAGAACCTTATGGGCGGCCTCTATACATTATATCAGCAGTCAGAAAAATTATTTTATTGTCGCCTGTGTGCCGCATAATCCTCATGGAAGCGGATCTTTCATATTGCGAAGTAAAACAGGTAAACCGGAAGGACCATATGAGAATATCGAAGGGAATAAAAAAGGGCCCCTTTTTAAGAAAATTGATGGAAATTTGTTCGAGGATGATGACGGTAAGGTATATTTCCTCGGACATGCTCATTATATAGCACGTATGAAGGATGATATGAGCGGGTTCTCCGAACCTCTTCGAAAATTCAATGAAAAATCATATCAGCCTGAGCCTTATATAGAGGGGATAAGTGTTTTTAAGGCAAACGGGAAATATCATTTGGTCCAGGCGATATGGAGTGTTCGGTTACCTGATGGGACGTATACATACGCTCCCGGAAATACCTACCACTCAGGACGAAAAATTCAGCAGAATAAATATAGCTACGACTGTGTGATAGCAACGGCTGATAATATTTATGGTCCATATTCTTACCGGTACACAGCCATAACTGATGGGGGACATAACAATTTTATCAAGGATGATGATGGAAACTGGTGGGCTACTATGTTCGGTAATCCCGGCAGTTTGAATCATGATGCCAGGATAGTATGTAATGCTGCTCTTGTACCCATGCATGTTGTAGATGGTAAGTTTAAAACAGACAACAAGAGAACATTATAATAAGAAGATTTATGAGTTAGCTAAACATGGTTATCCGGCATCAAAACCTGATGCCGGTACCTGTTTAAATCTCACCGGATCTATTGATTTAAATTCATAATACCCAATTTTATTTTATCATTATAACTGCATTTTGATCCGGTTACCTGTAAAGTTCGTGATAGGTGATTACTATACTATATTATCATTTGATTGATCATATTTATCAATTGGCAGTAATTTATTGCTCATTAACATATCCGGTTTAATTTATATCGAAGTAGATTAGGCAGGGTGAGATGAATCCTGCTCACAATATTGATTATCTGGGTTGCAACACCGGTAATATATCAAATCAATTAAGAACAAGATTATTAACAGTCAACAGTTCAATTCCTATAACATGAATAGTTTGAAAAACAAGTTTTATGTAATCAGGGATAAGGCGATGCAAAATGGAAAATCCTTTTTAAAGATTGATGTTGCTATCATTTTTCTTTTATTCTTTTTGGGATTCCCTTCTTATCTGACAAATAATACTAAAATTGATGCTGATAGAGCGGTTTCCATGAAACCGAAGGGGGCGAAAATTGTAAAAATACAGGCCTTTGATTTGGATGATGTGCGGATTTTAAATGGCCCCTTCCTGCATGCTATGAAACTGGATGAGAAATATATGTTGGAATTAAATTCCGACCGCTTACTCGCCCCATTTTTTAAATCTGCAGGTTTAAAACCCAAAGCAAAACCTTATAAAGCCTGGGAAGCACGAAACACTTCCGGACATACCCTCGGAAGCTATTTGTCGGCACTTTCTATGATGTACGCGGCCACAGGTAATCAAAAGCTTCTGGACAGGGTAGATTATATTGTTAATGAATTAGGTGTTGTGCAACAGGCCAATGGCGACGGGTACGTAGCCGGTATTCCGGGTGGTGAAAAGTTATGGAACCAGATAAAAAATGGTGAGCTGCATGTTAAATCGTTTAACATAAACGGCATAGGAGTACCGTGGTATAATCTGCACAAAACATTTATTGGTTTACGTGATGCCTATTGGTATGCTCATAATAAACAGGCAAAAGAAGTCCTGGTTCAATTGGCTGACTGGGCTGTTAATCTTACTAATCATTTAAGTGATGCCCAGTTCGAGAAAATGATACAATGTGAGTACGGTGGCATGAATGAAGCTATGGCCGATATATATGAAATTACAGGTAAAAGAAAGTATTTGAACCTGGCAAAGAGGTTTAATGATAAGAAGGTATTTCATCCGTTAGTACAGGGAGTGGATTCATTACAGGGATTACACGTAAATACAAATATTCCTAAGATAATAGGTGCTGCCAAGCAGTATGAACTGGACGGTAATAAACAAATGGAATCCGTGGCCAGTAATTTTTGGCGGGATGTCACCGGCAAACGTATTTACGTTAACGGAGAAATGGGAGTAAATGAATATTTTGGGAAATTAGGACAGTTACCTAATCGCCTTGCTAAATCATCGGGTGAAACATGTAACGTCTTTAATATGTTAAAATTAACCCGTCATCTTATGCAATGGCAGCCCTATGCTTCGTATGCCGATTATTACGAGCGGGCTCTCTATAATGATATTCTGGCATCACAGGATCCTCAAACGGGTATGATGACCTATTTTATATCCATGAAGCCAGGATTTTTCAAAACCTTCAGTCAGCCATTCAATTCCTTTTGGTGCTGTGTGTGTACCGGAATGGAGAATCATGCTAAGTATGGTAAGGTTATCTATATGCATGGTGAAAACAGTTTATTTGTTAATCTGTTTATTCCATCTAAACTGAACTGGAAACAGAAAGGGATAACGGTTCAGCAAAACACAAAATTCCCTGAATCACAAAAGAGTACTTTAACACTTTCAGTGTCTCATCCCCAAAAATTGACGTTGCATATACGTCGTCCCTACTGGGCAGAAGAAGGTTATGATGTGAAAGTAAACGGGAAAAGGGTCAGGCATATCAGTAAACCAAGTAGTTATGTAACTGTGTCACGAACATGGCATAATGGTGATAAAGTTGAAATCTCGCTTCCAATGAAACTACATGTTGTGCCAATGAGTGATGATGCCAACAAAATTGCAATCATGGACGGTCCCATAGTATTGGCTGGTGATTTGGGTGATTATGTCTCACAGCCATATGCTAATGAACCCAACGACTTTTTCAAGTTACCAGCTATATCGGTACCGGGCCTGGCTATTCAGAATAAACCGATCGATACATGGTTGAAGCCAATACCTGGAAAGCCATTACATTTTAAAACGGTTGGCGTTGGTAAACCCAATGATGTGAAACTGGTTCCTTTTTATGAAATAGTGCATCAGCATTATACCATATATTGGAATAAAGCATCTGAAATGTGATGTCTTCAAAATGCTTTTGTAAGATTACATTAATATTTAAGAATTGAATAAAACCGTTAGGTATATCTGGATTTATATATGCCCTTCAATGTGTATCGTAACACTGTTGCCGGGGATACAACAGCTGTACAAATAAATAATCGGTTATAAAGGCTTTTTAAGTTTGTGGCGATTTATTATAAGTGATGATTCCGGACAGGGGATGACAGCAATAGTATATAAGATCCTTTATTACCAATAATATATACGAGAAAAGGTAAAGCCTGCAACTATATAATGATCAAATGAAACCATATTTGTGTATATCGTGCCCAACGGTAAGATTTTATATAAAAAGGTTTATGTATAAATAAAACCATTATACGATTTTATCAAACTATGATGATAATCTATCAATGTAGAGTTATCTGATTGATTTGTATGATGTGCTGGTTTAAAATGAAGTCAGGTTCTAAAAGGCTAAATGAATTAATTTCGATAATGTTATCGATATCATAGCATGCCATGAGGCTAAAATATCGGACTATATATCAACTAATGTTAAGACATGTTTGTGGTAGATTAATAAAAAAATCGAAGGAATGATTATGAAAAACAGATACTATCCATTAGTTCCATTGATTAGAATAGGGAAGCGGTTCTCGTTATTTATTATAGTATTATTTACTATGATGAATTTGCCGGGGCTAACCTTTGCTCAAAGCAATTTCCATATCAATGGTAAAATTACAGATCAAAAAACAAAGAGTAGTTTACCCGGTGTAAACATTTTGGTTAAAGGTACTACTATAGGTGCCTCGACAGATGTGAATGGGGAATATTCTCTGGATGTTCCCAATAGTAATGATACTTTGGTTGTCTCATATATTGGATATCAAACACAAATAATACCAATCAATGGGAGACATACCATAAACATAGCATTAGTTTCACAAACAATATCCGGTCAGGAAGTTGTTGTTGTGGGATACGGTGAGCAAAAGAAAACAAGTCTGACCAGTTCTGTTGCAGATGTTAATATGCAAAATGTGAAAAAAAGTAATGTACCCGATGTTCGTCAGGCTATTCAGGGTATTTCACCGGGTGTAACACTTGTTCAAAACAGTGCTGAACCGGGAAATAAAAATTTCACCATTTATATCCGTGGTATTAATACCATTGGAAGCACGCAACCTTTAGTCATTGTTGATGGAATTCAGCAAAATTTATCGGATTTGGATCCGGATAATGTCAAATCCATATCCATTTTAAAAGGTGCTTCAGCAACAGCAATTTATGGTTCCCGGGGTGCAAACGGAGTTATCCTGGTAACTACTAAAAGTCCTGAAAAGGGTAAATTGCAAGTTTCGTATGATGGATATTACGGGATTGAAAGAATTGATAATAAACCGCCTGTTCTGGGAACCAGGGAAAGTTTACAATTATGGAATGTCGGTTTTGAAAATCAACCCAATGGTCATGCACATTATACTGATCAACAAATTGAGCAATGGGCTAATGCCACAGGAAACGACATCTATAAGTATCCGCCACAAAGTATTATGTGGGATGTCCTTTTCAAGGATGCACCAACACAGCATCACACATTGAGTTTTACGGGTGGTACAAAAAATATTCAATCACTCCTATCATTAAGCTATAATGATGAGGGGGGAATACTTGATAATTCAAGTGGTAAGCGATATGAAGTAGACTTCAATAATGATTTTAAAGTCAGTAAAAATATTGATGTCACCAGTAAGCTGACCTACCGGAACAACATCAATAAGATGCCGATGCAGTTGACTGGAGCTCCCAGTGTTTATTTCGATTTATGGCACTGGACCGAATTTACTTATCCACAATTTCCGGATGGAACATTTGGTCTTAGTAATGTTAATACCAATCCGGTTATGTTAGCAGATATGAGCGGTTGGCGGAATAATGTGAGTGATTATGCAGTAGCTATTGTAAATGCTAATGTAAATCTCTCCAAAAACCTTACGTATATCATGCAATTTGGGGGACATGTTAATCTTCAATCAAATAAAAACTACGCCAATAATTATCAGGAAGTAGATTATTTCACTAAAAAATTGCAATTCGATAGTGGTTATAATAATTCCAATGATTATAGTAGCAGGGATACCCGCTGGACATGGAGAAACTTGCTTAAATACAGTGTTTCATTAAATAAAAGCCAGATAAATGTATTGGCAGGATATGAGCAAATAAGTCATGATAATTCCAGTTTCAGTGCTTACAGAGAGCAATTTTATAATAATGATGTAGTGGCTTTAAACGGAGGTTCTCAAAATAACTGGAGTAACGGTGGTGATTTAAGTCAGACCAGATTAAGGTCGATGTTTGGTCGTATTCATTATGCTTATAATGATAAATATATTATTGAGGCTAATGCCAGATATGACGGATCATCTAAATTCAACGGTTCTAATAATCAATTCGGTTTCTTCCCCTCATTTTCAGCTGCATGGCGTTTGTCTCGCGAAAACTTCTGGAATCCTTTACGGAAATACGTGAATGAGTTTAAGTTAAGAGGTTCTTGGGGTAAAGCAGGAAATAACACCGTCGCTAATTACACTTTCTACCCGAGTTTGAATGGCACAACCTATGACTTTGGTGGTAATCTTGTTGACGGTTACGCAAAGACGGATGTTGCCAATCCGGATTTAACCTGGGAAACCACAACCCAAACCGATATCGGTGTGGATGCTGAATTTTTGGATAGTAAATTTGGGGTAACTTTCGACTATTATAAAAAAAGTACGACAGGTATTTTGTTAACCCTGCCTATCCCCGCAACGGTGGGTTTGAATCCAGCACCTCAGAATGCCGGACAAGTTGATAACGATGGTTGGGAACTTTCGATAACTCATAAAAATACAGTCAGTCGTGATTTTAGATATTCCCTGACCGCCAATTTGGCTAATAACCATAATAAAGTGATAAGTTTGGCCGGTACTGGTCCATATTTTCAGGCGGGTGGTTTTCAGGTTATCCAAACCGGATATCCAATCGACTCATTCTGGGGATATAAAGCATTAGGTTACTTTAAGTCCCAGCAGGAAATCGATAATTATCCCACTTTTGCCGGTAAAAATAACACCTTCCCGGGCGATTTGAAATATGCCGATCTGAATGGTGATGGTAAAATTACTGCTGATGATCGCACTGTGATTGGTGATCCCTTTCCACACTATACCTTTGGCTTAAATGGTAATTTTTATTACAAAAGTTTTGATCTGAGTTTCTTCATTCAGGGGGTAGGCAAGATGCAATATCAATTAGATGGACCACCGATACTAGATGGAATGTTTAACGGTTTAATTCTTAAAGTTGGCGGTGATTATTGGACGCCAAAGAATACCAATGCCCGTTTCCCAAGGCCACAAAAGAACTCTCACAAGAATTATGAAAGAAGTTCATGGTGGACGATTAACGCTGCGTATGCACGTCTGCAAAATGCACAGATAGGATATACACTCCCTACGAATATCGTACATAAACTTGGTATTCAACGACTGAGAGTCTATGTCAGCGGTGTTAACTTAATTACGCTCTCCAAGGCTTTGAAATTTGGAGAAGGACCGGAAAATCCAGCTAACAATAATGCGAATGGATACTATCCGGGTACCAAAAGCTATTCAATGGGCATTAACCTGAATTTTTAAAATACAAAAATTAAACTGCCATGAAGAATTTTAAGTTAAAAATAACAACGATGATTGCGATCCTGGTCTTATCAGGGGTGAGTTGTAAAGATAATTTCTTGCAAACGGTACCGCAGGACAGAGTATCAGAGGCCATTTACTGGAAAACTCCTAAGGATGCTCAATTGGCTGTGAATAATTTATATAATTATCTGTATAACCCGGTCGATTTAATGAATCTGGCTGCGGTTTCCGATATAGCTGTCGGGAATGGTGGATTTAATATTATAACGCGGTATTCTCATGATATTGAAACAGCCGATGGCGGTTTTGGTGTGAATCAGTGGAATCATAATTATAAAGGTATACGGGCATGTAATGAGGTATTAACCAATATCGGCAAGATTCAAACAACCGATACGGAGTTAATGAATCAGTATAAAGCTCAGGCCAGATTTATGCGGGCTTATCTGTATTTGTATCTGACGGAGTTTTTCGGAAATGTACCTTTAATCACTAAGCCTATCGATCCTAAAGCAGCTTCAACGGTTGCACAAACCGATCAATCCAAAGTATTCGATTTTATACATACCGAATTACAGTCAGCGGCTAAGAACTTGCCTACACAATACAGCAATGCAGATAAAGGACGGATAACAAAAGGTGCCGCATTAGCTTTAGATGCACGTGCTATGCTTAATGCCGGTCGTTATAAAGAAGCGGCTGCATCTGCTAAAGCTGTTATGGATTTAGGTATATATAGTTTATATCCCAGCTATAAAAACTTATTCACATATAAAGGTGAAGGAAACAGCGGGGTCATTCTGGATAAACAATTTATCCAGAACGATCAGCCTCAGGGGGTTTACAGTTATATAGCACCTGGTTCATTGCCTCAGGTTGGTTCTGACCAGGAAGTTGTACCAACGGCAAATATCGTTAACGCATTTGAAATGAAAAACGGTAAACCTATAACAGATCCAACAAGTGGTTTTGATCCCAAACATCCGTATCAGAATAGAGATCCGAGATTACACTATTCCATGTTTGTTTATGGAGATACGCTGCCGAATGGTGTTATCTACGATCCGCGTCCCGGTTTCGGCGGTCCTGATGATATCAATAAGGGATTTGGTACAACACAAACCGGTTTTAACATTGAAAAGTATGTTACTTCTGAAGACATGAATGATCCTAATAATAGTGGAATCAATACGATTGAAATAAGATATGCGGAAGTATTACTTACATATGCTGAAGCTAAAATCGAATTGAATCAAATAGATCAGTCTGTATATGGTGCAATTAATGAAGTACGACAACGTAAGGATGTCAATATGCCACCCATTACGGGATCCAAAACACAAGCTCAAATGAGACAGATCGTAAGAAATGAACGGGAAGTCGAACTTGCATTCGAGGGGTTGCGGTTTTTCGATATTAAACGGTGGAAAATTGCTAAAAATGTGATGAATGGTCCTGTAAATGGAATGACATATGTAGATAAATCCGGAAATGTACAACAATATGTATACCCGGACTTTAACTTCGTTTTTAATAACAGAGATTATCTGTGGCCAATTCCTCAACAAGAATTGACTTTAAATTCCAATCTGAAACAAAATCCGGGATGGTGATGACAATCACCCTGACTGATCAATGATGAAATTAAATATGTCATACTTAACCCAGTAAAATCATGAAAAAAATTGCGATCATATCATTCATTTTAGTGTTAGTGATTGGTTACGATATTAGTAGCAGTAAAGCACAATCGAAGCTATCCGGTGGAATGAGAATTGGTTTATCCGTCTCAAATTTAGCGGGTAGTGATGTAAGTGGCAGTGGCCCCAGCACCACTCCGGCCGGAGGTGTCTTTTTAAACTATCAACCCGTAACAAGTTTTTCGATTCAACCGGAAGTCAATGTTGTTTCGGATGGTGGTAACTATGAACTGATGCTTAATGGTTTCCCATACCATAGTGTCAGGGTTACTTATGTTCAAGTGCCTGTATTGCTTAAATTTACTTCAGATAAAGCCCTATTCTCATCGGAATTTAAGCCTTCTGTTTTTGCCGGACCGGCTTTTAATGCGATGATATTTCATAGTGTACAAGGTGAAGTGCTGGATAATGTACCAGGTGGTTATTCCGTAAACCAAAAAGCACAAAGTACAGCTTTCAGCATAGTTGCTGGTATTGGAGGTACCATTAACAATTTATATCTCGTGAATATCAGATATAATTATGGCCTGACAAATACATTCACCCATGGAGATGCAAAAGCTTCAGGTATAGCCTTATCGGTAGGTTTTATGTTCTAATAATGTAGTATAAGTTATATAAATACAACGTTATCTCATATGGTTAAGAAAACCCCGCCAATAATTTTATAAGTAACCTCACTGGCGGGGTTTTATTTATAATAAAACATATCTTATTCTTAAAATCCGATATTGCGGCTAAATAATTAGTACATAATGAAATAATTAATAGTAACTTCGATTTATAGAGTTCATCGTATTATTTGGTATCATTTTTATATTGATTATTTCATTTTATTTTGGTAATAATTACAAGGTTAGCGTTAACAAATATTTTCGATTACAAATAACCTGTCCGTAAGTTTAGTGCACCAGGATTGAATAGAAAACATTTACATCATATACGAATTAGTTAAAACGGGCATTTATTTATAATAATTAATGATAACGTTAACATTATGAAAGTTGTCGTTGAGTAATTACGGATGATTGTAATAACGAGTAAGGATCCTGGACGTTGAATGGTAGAATCGAAGTTATTGAGAAATAAGAACATCAAGTAAAAAAAAATTCTGAATATGGAGGATTACTCAATTTATTATCTCATTCCCGAGATGGACAAAGAGGGTGTAGTCGTGCAATATGATAAATCACCCTATTTTTATGATAAGATACACTATCACCCGGAAGTACAGCTGATATATATATTGGAAGGTACCGGGAGTTTATTCATTGGTGATAATATTACCCGGGTAAATAAAGGTGACCTCTTTCTGATCGGATCTAATCAAAGCCATCTATTTAAATGTGATGAAGCTTATTATAAAAATGATCCTTCATTATGCTGCCGTTCTGTTTCTGTTTATCTGAATAATCAGATTCTTGAGGAAATTTTTAAACTTGTGGATGCTTCCAGCATTCAAAGACTTATAAAACGATCAAAATTGGGGATAAAGTTTTATCCATCTGCAATTCTAAAGGTTCGTAATCATATCAAATATCTGCTTAATGATTATGGATTCAAACGTTTTATAAAAGTGCTGGATATCTTGTATAGTTTATCCGAATCCAATCATTATAAACAACTTTCCAGTATTAATACGGTCATTCCCATTATTGATGATGAGAATAAAAGGGTGAATGATGTCATAAATTATATCATGAATCATTATACCGAAAGGATTGAATTGAAAGAAGTAGCGGATGTGGCTAATTATAGTATTGCCTCTTTTTCCCGATTTTTTAAACGCCGTACCCGTAAAACTTTTTCACAATTTGTGAATGAAATTCGTATTTCTCATGCTTGCAGGTTATTGATGAACACGGATTTGAAAATTTCTCAGGTATGTTATAAAAGTGGTTTTAATAATGTATCAAATTTTAACAGGCAATTTAAGCGGGTAAAAGGCATTACACCGAAAGAATATCTGGAAGACAATAATGCTGCTTTTAAAAATATGTCAGAGATTAGAAGTGCTGTAACTGCATAGAATCATCTGTTTCGATAAGCGACAACTCGTTTATATACACAATGAATAAGTAATCTTTGCTGAGTAAATAGATTTGAAATATAAACTATAAAAATGCAGGAAAATGCAGATGCTGGATTAAGACGTCACACACAACTTAATAATCAAAAAATTGATCCCGGGTAAAAGAATGATATCATAAATGAACATCCCGGGAAAACCAGGAAAATGGATAAGATATTACAAAAGATACCGGATAATAACGGAACTCGTCCTGTATTTAAATTGAACATTTGTTAACTGAGTATTCATTATATAACCAATTGAAAAGAATTATGGATAGAAAAAGTTTCTTAAAAAAATTAAGTGCCACGGGAGTTGGAATTGCAAGTTTACCTACACTTTTAAATGCATCACCTAAACAGATGCATGATGTAGAAGTATATCAACCTGTTAAACCTCAAATAACAGCTCCTAAAGGTGCCATATATTTACCTGCACAAGCATATAATACCTGGCAGCAATGGAAAAACTACAGTCAAAAGGAAACGGAAAGGGATTTCGGTTATGCCCAAAGTATTGGTTTAAACTCATTACGTATATGGCTGAGTTATGAATACTGGCTGGAAAATCCCAAACGGCACATGGAATCACTGGATCATATGCTCGATGCGGCTGATAAAAAAGGAATAAAAGTTCTGTTAGCGTTATTTGACTCTTGCGGAGTTGAAAATACGAAAGCTGCCCGGGAAAATCTTAACCCCAGGACGGCCGTTGCCGTCAAGTCGCCCAGCCTGGCAATAAGCAGGGATGTTTCCAAATGGAATGGACCTGAAAGATTTGTTAATGTTGTAATGGAACGACATGCCAATGATAAACGTCTGGTGGCCATTGAAGTTATGAATGAACCCGGTTTTGCAGATAACAGAATTGCCATGTCACGCTTTTTATTCAAAGCCGCTAAAAGGAAACAAGGCAGTATACCACTGACTATCGGATCGCTTCAGGGCATGCAGAACTGGGGAAATTTCATGGACCTGGGTATTGATTTGCTGGAGTACCATTACAATTTTCCGACCAGTATAGGTGATTTTAAAAGAAAGCTTCATACGGCTAAGCAAGTGGCTAAAGCACTCGATCGTCCTTTGTGGATTACCGAATGGCAAATGTTACGCAAAAGTGGCAATGGCTGGAATGGCAAAAAGATTCCCGAGAAAGAGCTGATGCCTGATCTCGCAAGTCTGGCCGGTACCGTTTATAAGTCAGGTATTGGAAATCATTTTTGGTCTCTGATGTTTAAGCCTGCTTATTTAACCCCCCAGAGAAAAATCGGAACATTTAACGGATTGTTCCACGAAGACGGATCCGTGTATAGTTTGGCTGATGCCCGTGCTGTTTCACAAAATCCCCATTTCCAGGCTGAAGAAAGAAAGGCTATACCAGATTGGGCTAAATAATTGCTGAACTTCATAACATGCGTACATGTATGGCACCCCAATTACCGGATGCCATAAACAGATGATGTGAGAAAGAGTTCTGCCGACCTCAAGATGTAATACTAGCAGAACACTTTTAATTTTAAAACATAAATATGTTAGTAAAATGGAAAGGGTTTATTTAACCAATGAGATATATGATAACATACCCTTAATAGCGATAAATGAGATCAATAGAAAAGTATTGGTCCTGATTTGAATAAAACGTTAACGTTATCATATTATAAGTATACGGTTGTCGGCAGTGAGGTTTCTAATTAAGACGTAATATTATGCGGTATTTCTTTTAAGGTGACTAGGAGAAACAACAACTGTCTTGCCGGTTAATAAAAAAAGTGAAGCACATTGTCCAAAATAATATCGTTAAATATTTAATATTTTAATTAAATGAGTCATGTATCATCCAAGTGAATTCAAACTAAATCGAATCATTCAAAAGAAATTAAAAGGCTCATGCGTTCTGTTACTCTCAATATTTATTCTTACTCTGAATAAGGTATATGCACGAAATCCCGGGAAAGGACATACGGCCAAAAATAATCCTAAAACCGGAATTCAATATAAAATGGGTTCCTCTAAAAAGAATAGACCTAATATCATTTTGATACTCTCCGATGATATGGGTTATTCGGATCTGAATAGTTATGGAAGTGACATAAAAACCCCTAACCTGGATCACCTGGCACAAACGGGACTGAAATACTCTCAATTTTATAATACAGCCCGTTGTTGTCCCAGTCGGGCAGCTTTGAACACTGGTTTATATCCACATGATGCCGGTTTGGGCTGGATGACCGCTGTAGATCACCATTTAACCGGTTATCGGGGACGCTTAAATGACCACAGCGTAACCATAGCCCAGGTATTAAAGCAGGCTGGTTATTCCACCTATGGTGTAGGTAAATGGCATTTATGTAATGTAAATAATACAAAGCAAAACAGTCCCAAATATAACTGGCCTCTGCAGCGTGGATTCGATAAGTATTACGGAATCCTTAAAGGAGCAGCGAATTACTATGATCCGGGCACGTTAGTTCGGGGAAACACGTTAATCTCGGCATTTAATGATCCTGACTATAATCCCAAACACTATTATTTTACCCAGGCCATCACGGATAATGCTATAAGGTTCCTGAGTGAAGATAAAACGATGGGAAAGAAGCCTTTTTTCATGTATATGGCCTATACCGCGGCTCACTGGCCGATGCAGGCTCCAGATTCGGAGATAACCAAATACAAAGGGAAATTTGATGCGGGATATGAGGCCCTTCGTATCCGACGGTTTAAAAAAGAAAAGAAACTGGGATTAATTAGTAAAAATACGGTTTTGTCACCCCTGATGACGCATACCTGGGCCAAGGAGACACACAAGAAAGCCATGGAACGACGGATGGAAACCTATGCGGCGATGATCACGATCATGGATCATGGTATTGGTCGAATTGTGGCAGAACTTAAAAAAGAAGGGATCTATAAAAATACCGTCATTATCTTTTTACAGGATAATGGGGGAAATGCCGAAATGATAGGGTTTGGAGGCCCGCAGGGACGAATTCGTCCTGATGCCCGGGATACAACAAAATTAAAGCCCTTGTCCAAAGATGCTATTAATTATAGCATTAATCCTCCGATATTACGCAATGGAAAAATTGTGATGCAAGGTCTGGATGAGATGGCGGGACCGGCCGATACCTATTTGTCCTACCTGAAACCCTGGGCAGAAGTATCCAATACCCCTTTTAAACGATACAAACATTTCGTCCATGAAGGAGGAATTGCCACTCCCTTAATCGTCCATTGGCCGGAGGGGGTCAGGCATCCGGGACAAATTCGCCGGCAGATCGGTCATGAGATAGATATTATGCCCACCATCGTACAGCTGGCAGGTGCCACCTATCCTAACAAATTTCACGGGCATTCCATCCATCCGGAAGATGGAGTAAGTCTGGTACCGACTTTTAATAGTTCAAGTCCAATGCCTAAGCGTGCGATATACTGGTCCCACGAGCAAAACCGGGCGGTCAGATGGGGCAAATGGAAACTGGTGTCTACGGCCAATATGTTTGATGGGGGATATGGGCACTGGAAATATTATGAGAACGGCCCTTGGGAGTTATACAATATGGATACGGATAGGAGTGAAGTAACGGATCTGTCTGGTCAATATCCCCACTTAGTAAAAAAGATGGCGGAGATGTGGGAAAAATGGGCGCACAATCATAATGTGTTTCCCTCACCGTGGAAGAAAGTGATACCTCCATTGAGATCCTTTTATACGACGGATCAAATCAAAGGGAATTATGATCCATTAAAACATGGCTGGAGACTTGCAGGTAATAATTAGGTTACAGTTATGGTAACTCACACTGTCTGTTTTAATTCTATGTTTACATGAATCATTATTAAATGAAAGTGATATGCACCATTCCGATGAAAGAAGAGAAATCATAAATAGCTTTAGAATATTTGAAAGTAATGTATATTTAACAATATTGTTCAAGAGTTTGTTTTTATTTGTCTTACTGGTATTCGTTGCATGCCGGAATAATCTTTATGCCCAAAATCATCGAAAGCATCAATATCCCCAATATCGACTTCATAAGCGATCACATATCACCACAAATACGATTCGTACTACCCCGAATATTATTTTAATATATACGGATGATATGGGATATGGTGATATCTCAGCCGACGGCGGACCCTGGCATACACCGAATATTGATCGACTGGCGAGTAGCGGACTGCGTATCACCCATTATTACAGTGCCGCTCCCATTTGTTCAGCTTCACGAGTGGGTGTATTGACGGGCATGGACCCGGGAGAATGGAATTTTTATAGTTATGAAGGAACCCGAAAAGCAAGTGCAAAGATCAATCAAGCTCCATATCTTCTTCCGATAGCTCCGACAATAGCACGTACTTTAAAAGAAAACGGGTATGTTACAGCTCATATTGGCAAATGGCATATGGGGGGGAGCCGGGATGTTTATAACGCGCCCAAGTTTGCACGGTATGGTTTTGATGAACATGATGGGACCTATGAAAGTCCGGAACCCGATCCTCTTATTACGGCTACGAACTGGATTTGGTCACCACAGGATAGCATCAAACGCTGGAATCGCACGTCCTATTTTGTTAATAAGGCCCTTGATTTTTTAAAGCGACATAAAGGCAAACCCTGTTATGTGGATTTTTGGCCGGATGACATGCATACACCGTGGGTTCCCAACAAACAAGCCGAAGACGTATTTCCCAAAGGCTCACAGGGAGAAAAGAACTTCGAGCTTGTTTTGAAAAACTACGATAAACAAATCGGACGGTTAATTGCGGGTTTGAAAAAACTGGGGATGTATAAGAACACCCTGATTATCTTAACCAGTGATAACGGACCCTATCCGAGTTTCGGGGGCAAGCGGACTTGCGGCATGAGAGGCTCTAAATTTTCCCTCTACCAGGGAGGAACCAGGTTACCTTTTATAGTAGAATGGCCAGGCCATGTGCCAGTGGGTAAAGTGGATTCAACCTCTGTCGTTTCTTCTACCGATATTTTTCCGACTTTAGCAGCCATTGTGGGAGTGCCTATGCCATCACGGTTTAATTTTTCAGGACAAAACCGAAAAGACGTTTGGATGGGTAACCCTTCTAAACGAACAAAACCTTTGTATTGGGAATATGGAAGCCACGGTGATAAAGCAGCATATATTTATCCTTCCAGGGCCAGGGGATATCACCAGGGAGGTTATGAGAAGTCCCGGGATTACAGTCCCAATCTGGCTATTCAGAAAGGTAAATGGGAGCTATTAATCAATTATGATGGAAGTAATATGCAATTATATAATTTAAAAGCCGATCCGGATGAAACGAATAGTGTGACTGAACTGCATCAAAAGATAGCGAATATGCTGAAAGAAAAATTAATCTTGTGGCGAAATAATCTCCCTGAATTTCGGCATTTCTGATAAGATGAGAGAGTGTATGGTAAAATAAATCCACAGGTACCGGTCTATTTTTATGACCAAAAACCGAAATACAGCCCGGACAATTTACCCGGTTAAAACGATACATAAGCGTACGGATGGCTATTGAAAAAGAATAAAAAGGAAAGGTGAATAATGAGTAATAATATATCCAGAAAAGATGCTTTACAAAAATTAGGTATCCTGGCTGTTAGTCCAATGGTCCCAAAATTCATAAGAAAAGCACATAAATCCCGAAGGCCGAATATCATTTGGATTATCGATGACCAGTTTCGGGCTGATGCCTGTAAACGGGAAGGATTCCCATTAGACACTACACCTTTTTTAGATCAACTCGCTCATAACGGAACCTGGTTTAATAAAGCGTACTGTGCGGCACCCGCCTGTGTCCCAAGTCGTACATCAATGGTCACCGGGCGCTGGCCGAATGCTACACGAGTCAAATCAAATTGGAATATCCAGAATGCTACGTATAAGACCCATATTTTTAAAGTAGCCAAATCTCAGGGGTATCAGACGGCACTTATTGGGAAAAATCATACCTTCCTGTCAGCAAAAGATGTAGATTACTGGCGTGAATATCATCATTTGGGTGCGGCAAATCCCACAACGGATGCTGAAAAGAAATTTAATGCTTATTTACGATCGACTCATTTTTATGCCCATTTTAAACCGGCTCCATTTCCCTATCAGATGCAACAGCCTTATCGTATCGTAAGTGATACACAGGATTGGATTAAGAAGATAAAAGGGAAGGATCAGCCCTTTTTTATCGAAATGTCTATACCGGAACCACATAACCCTTACCAGGTATCAGAACCGTATTATTCCATGTTTCCACCCGATAAGCTGCCACCGGTGAAGGCGGGTGCAGAGGTTTTGCCTAAGCTTGGTAAGAAATGGACTCTTCAGAAACAATTATTAGATATGGGATATCATGATTATGAGAAACATATCCCAAGAATAAGGAGTAATTATTACGGGATGATGCGCCTGGTAGATGACCAGATAAAGCGACTGGTAAATTTCCTTAAGGAAGAAAATCTGTACGATAATACCATCATCGTGCATGTGGCAGATCATGGTGATTTTGTAGGCGAATATGGTTTGATAAAAAAAGGGGTTGGGGTTCCGGAATGTTTAACACGGATTCCTATGGTCTGGCATGGTCCGGGGATTCTCAAAAATTACCAGCCCCGAGCGGATCATGTTTCCAATGTTGATTTAATGCCCACATTTTGTGAAATCATGGAAGCGATGTCGAGTGGTGGAAATCAATATTCCGAGTTTAGTAAACATGAAGGTCCAGGTCTTCCCGAAGGGGTAGATGGACGAAGTTTATGGCCTATGCTGACTGGCCGGCAATATCCCAAGAAGGAGTTTGCCAGTATTTTGGTTCAGCAGGGATTTGGCGGTTTAGATTATACCAGTTTGAATCAACTGAATCCGTATAAGGAAGGGTGTCTGACAAAAGGTAAAACCAAATTTGATGAACTGAACAGTTACTCCCAAAGTGGAATACTGCGTATGCTGCGAAAAGATGACTGGAAATTAGTCTACGATATGCAAAACCGCGCTAAATTATATAACCTTGTGGATGATCCCGCCGAATTACATGATTTGTATAAAGAAGAAGGTTATGAAGGGAAAAAACTCGAGTTATTGCAGGATATGCTTGGTTGGGAATTACGAACCCAGGATCCACTGCCGCTTCCACACAGACGGTATGTGATGAGACGAGATCCCCGTAATTATTGGGCACCTTACCGGGATGAGAATGTTGAGTAATTTTTAAAATATCAATCTTCGTCATACCGGTGTCTTGTGTCAGAAAGAGATAGAAAAAATTGACATTAATAAAATTAAATATAAGATTATTGTCTATTACGTTAACGCTAACATTGAGTGGTTTTGTTATTCAAATTAACTCAGTTCATTTACCGTATTCAAAAGTATGTTGAATGAGTCAGATGAACAATCAATGATGATAACGAAACCACCTATTCCGGCAATATGTGACGGTTTAACTGGTGAATTTAAATTAATTCGAAAGCGCTTTTGCAGGTTGAGAAGTTCAGGTGAAAATATAAAAAAATCGAATTTTGCAGATCGATACACTTCGATCTCGCACCGGATTAAGGCAGAACTGGTATCATGGTGATATATTCTACCTGGAATTCACTCTAAAAGCATGTAAGATGAGGCATCATTTTTCACTTTTAATGAAAAATTAAAACTACTTATTTCAATTAAATTTATCCCTTAATGAATAGATCAACAATTTACAGCATTAAAATTTGGGCTCTGATCATCGGTGTATGCCTATTTGCGCCTGTGATAGTAAAAGCCCAAAATTCTACATGGCATATTGCCAAAACCCGGCTTACGACGCCATGGACTCATAAAGTGAAGCCTGGTAATGTGCATTCAAAATACCCGCGCCCCCAAATGGTAAGAGACCATTGGGAAAACCTGAACGGGGTATGGGATTATTCCATTGTTTCTGCCTTTCAAGGGAAGCCTGCATCGTGGAATGGTAAAATACTGGTACCTTTTCCAATCGAATCTGCATTATCGGGCGTTGAAAAAGCTGTTACACCCGATCAGAAAATATGGTATCACAGATCTTTTAATATACCTGAAACCTGGAATGGTAAACATATACTGCTTCATTTTGGAGCCATAGATTGGCAATCGGTTATTTGGGTTAACGGTAAGAAAGTCGGTACCCATCGGGGGGGATATAATGCCTTCACACTTGATATCACGAGTGCATTGAAAAGGGGTAAAGCTCAAAATATAACTATTTCCGTTTGGGATCCATCTGATGCCGGTTTTCAACCCCATGGTAAACAATCGTTACATCCGCGTGGTATTTGGTATACGGCATCCAGCGGAATCTGGCAGACGGTATGGCTGGAACCTGTACCTCCTGAGAGTATCCGTAAGTTAAAAATGACTCCCAATATTAATGATAAAACACTGACACTCAATGTAGAATCGGACAATATTGCAAATGGATATACTATAAAGGCCGTCGCATATGACCATGGCAAGCCGGTGGGAAAGGTTACAGGATCGGCAGGCAAGAATCTCAAATTGAAGTTAAAGAATGAGAAGTTATGGTCACCGAGCCATCCATTTCTCTATGACCTGGATGTAGCTTTATTGAAGAACGGCCGGAAAATAGATCAGGTTAAAAGTTATTTTGGTATGCGGGAAGTCCGTTTAGGTAAAGATAAGAATGGTTATGTACGCCTGTTGCTGAATGGAAAGCCACTGTTCGAATTTGGCCCGCTTGATCAGGGTTTCTGGCCCGATGGGCTGTACACGGCTCCGACCGATGAGGCTCTCAAATATGATATACAGGTGACGAAAGACCTGGGTTTCAATATGATCAGAAAGCATGTCAAAGTGGAACCGCAAAGATGGTATTACTATTGCGATAAGATGGGCATGCTGGTCTGGCAGGATATGCCCAGCGGTGATAAACATATAAGAAGGAATCAGCCTGATATTCACCGGGTGGCACAGTCGGCTTATGATTATAAAGTGGAACTGAAGCATTTAATCGATAATCATTATAACCACCCATCTATTGTTACATGGGTTCCTTTTAATGAAGGATGGGGCCAGTTTCAAACAAAAAAAATTGCACAATTCGTAAAAAATCTGGATCCAACGCGGTTCGAAGATATCCCAACAGGCTGGAGTGACCGCGGGGTTGGAGACATGATGGATATACACAGCTACCCCGGTCCCGGTATGCCCAAAGTAGAAAATAAAAGGGCTGCGGTTTTAGGGGAGTTCGGCGGT
>Ga0102944_1000244_pt1 | contig 44496 bp, 36 predicted proteins | sample SalPonD_shore_MG_FD_78172 | JGI IMG/M metagenome (GOLD analysis project Ga0102944, IMG submission 78172) | Salt pond soil microbial communities from South San Francisco under conditions of wetland restoration - Salt Pond MetaG... | ecosystem: Environmental > Aquatic > Marine > Intertidal zone >... | reverse complement strand
CTGCAGATGTGATTCGCTAATAACCGCAACTAATCGCTGGGCAGGCCATTTGAGTCCGGCACACCTATTTGGTATATCGGTTTCTTCAGGAATGTCTCCATGGAGAAAAGTTGTTGAGATCCATTTCCCCCTTTGCAGATGGTTATTGTCTCGGAGCCGCTGAATTATTACAGGCGAAACCGATAGCCGTTTATTGTTCCCGCAAGGTCCATACGGCGGCGGTTCCAGAATGCCAGGAAATGGTGAGAGGGCTGGCTCGGCAGGGAGTTGTCCTGGCAGGGGGCTGGCAATCGCCGTTGGAGCAATGGCTGTTGCGAGAGGCCGCTCCGCTCGGACGGAGTGCCTTTATCTATTTTCTGAGCAAAGGGATGGAGCATTTCCGACCGGATCCGATGATCGAACAGCTGCTTCAGCAGGGAAGAGTAGTCATTCTTGCAAAACGACTCCGGGGAAAACGCATTTCCAGGCAACTGGTTGAGGAACGGGATCGCTGGATGCGGACCCTGATCCAGCGATATTTATTCTGTTTCGTGGATCCTGACGGTAATACCAGCACCCTGATCCAGGAATCTCTGGATGCGAATAAAGAAGTGTTTGTGTATAATTATCCCGGAAATCCCTATACCACTGATGACTCGGTTCTCCTGGTGGATCATGGCAATTATCAGCAAGTCCTGGGAATAGTATAGATGAAGAGCGCACCACTGGTGGGGAGCCTCCGTATCTGGTGATGACCGGAAACCAACCGGCAAGTTCTTCCATGCCAGCACAGTGGATGGAGATCACATTCTTTTTGGAGGGATTACCTCCTGAGGTCATCGAGCCCATCACCTCAGTCATGACAAAAGTATGTGGGGGCGTGGAGGAACTGACCGGCGAACCCGGTGGCAGGAGAATCCGGTGCTATCTGCCGGCGACTGATCAGGGAAGAGTATCGTTTGCAGACCTTCAACGCGATCTTCGATCCCTCGCAGAGATGAACTCCATGAATGTCCATCAGTTCATCCAACGATGCTCAACCCGGATTGTGAAGGATGTGGATTGGGCGTCCCAGTGGAAGTCGTTCTACAAACCCACCCGTATCGGACAGCGATTCGTGGTTCATCCATCCTGGGAAGATCCAGGGCCTCTGAATCCGGAGGATCGGGTTATTCTGATGGATCCCGGGCAGGCGTTCGGCACGGGTCACCATGAATCCTCGCGCCTGTGTATCGAACTCATGGAAATGCTGGATATTGATGGATGGAACGTGGCCGATATCGGATGCGGGTCAGGCTTCCTGTCGATTGCGGCGGTCAGGGCGGGCGCCGACATCGTGTGGGCCTGTGATATCGATAGGATCGCCGTGGAGACCGCTGGGAAGAACATCCGCAGAAATGATGTGGAAGACACGGTGAATCTCGTCCCCGGGTCTGCACTGGCGCTCAAACCGTATGGACCATTCGGGCTGGTCTTCGCTAATCTGCTTGCGGACATTCTTCAGGACATTGGCTCCCAACTAAAAGCTATTACCAGCCCCGGCGGATATATGATCTGGAGCGGTATCCTGAATGAGCAATTGCCAGAGTTGAAATCGCTGAGTGATCTGCTGGAAGTGGAGTTACAGCAGGTGCATCAGGAAAACGAGTGGGTCGCTTTGCTTCTCCGCGTGCCCTAGTATCTCCGGGAAATAGCAGAAGTGTTTTTATCCCCGGTTTATCGACATCAATCGTCGGTTTTCAATCGGTACCGGTGATTAAATCAGGTTCGAGGTTGATTGGGGTGCCATGGTTTGATCTGACGGCAGATTTAAGCCCACGATCCCTTGTTCCACCCAATCATACCGGTCTTCGAGTGCGTCCCGGGCGAAGCGGTACTTCCGGGCGTCATCATTATCCCAGAGATCCGCATGTAATCGCCGAATTCTTCGCCGGGCATTCCGGCAGAACAAATCGGCCACCGATTCGGCATCGGCATTCCCCTGGCGGGCGAGTTTGGTCGCGCGGCTGATGGTTGCGGCCATCGCAAATAAATTCGCGCCGATGTCGACCATACGGAACAAAAACGCCTGTTTTCGCTGCAGTTTTCCTCCGTACCGGACCATGCCGTGTACCATATTGCGGGCCAGTCGCCGGGAGTGCCGCGCAACGAACCGCATGTGTTTCGCCAGGGCGCCGAAGTCCCCAAACCTCGGCCAGTGCGTCCATCCCAGGCATTGAGACGGATACCAGACTGCGTAAAATCCGAGGATCCGGGGGATCTTCGCCAGCTTTTTGCGCAAAGATACTTTCGGATCAATTAAGTCGCCAGCGACTTTCAGATGTTTATCCACCGCTTCCCGGGCGATGAACAGCCGCATGATTTCGCTGGATCCTTCAAAGATGAGGTTAATCCGGGTGTCCCTGAAAATCCGTTCGACCGGAATGGGCGCTTCCCCCCGGGCACGGAGGGAAGCAGCGGTTTCATATCCGCGGCCGCTCCTAATCTGGAGAGTCTCGTCGGCGATACGCCACCCGGCTTCGGTATTGAAGAGTTTCGCCACCGCCGCCTCCAGCCGGATGTCCACGTCCTGATCGGCCAGGCAGGACGCCAGATCTCCCACCGATTCCATGGCAAAGATCTCGGCAGTCATATCTGCGAGTTTGTGTCCGATCGCCTCATGTTTGCCGATCACCTGTCCCCATTGTTTGCGTTCTTTCGCCCAGCGCCGGCTGATTTCCAGGCATTGTTTTGCGGCACCCACGGAGGAAGCCGGGAGCGTCAGCCGGCCGGTGTTCAGCGTGGTCAAAGCCAGTTTCAATCCTTTGCCCCGTTCCCAGAGTAAATTTACTTTGGGAACGCGGACTTCCTTGAACGCAAGCACCCCGTTTTCGATGCCCTTGAGGCCCATAAACGAGCATTTATGTTCGACGCTCACCCCGGACCAGTCCGACTCCACAATAAAAGCCGAGATTTTTCCATCGCTTTCATGGCGTGCCATGACGACGATGATCTCTGCGATTGTCCCGTTCGTGCACCACAGTTTTTCTCCGTTGAGCATATACGCATTTCCATCCTGCGATTCCCGGACAGACGTTTTAATGCTGGCCGGATCAGAGCCGACTTCCGGTTCTGTCAGCGCAAATGCAGAGATCGCTCCCCGGGCGATCCTGGGAAGATATTGCTCCTTCTGCTCCCTGGTTCCGAACAATTTGAGCGGTTGCGGCACTCCAATCGATTGGTGGGCGGAGAGCAAGGCGGTTATACTGCCGTCCTGGCCGGAGAGCATTTTCATGATCTCATTGTATTCATACTGTGTCAAACCAAGTCCGCCATACTCCAGGTCTATCTTCATTCCGAAGGCGCCCATTTCCTTCAGGCGATCAATATATTCGTCCGGGATTTTCCCCGTGCGATCGATGGCGTCCGAGTCCACTTCATCCCGCAAGAATGCCCGCATTTTGTTGTAAAATTCGGTATAGACCTCCCGGTCGGATCCCTGGGAATCCGGAAACGGGTGTATCAAATCCAACCGGAGATCACCCAGAAAGAGTTCGCGCAGGAAGCTGGGTTTCTCCCATGTCGTCTCCCGGGATTCTTCCGCAATTTGCCTGGAACGCCCTTCGACATCCCGGGCTGACCTGGTATCTCTTGGAGTAGACATTATGTTTCTCCTGATTTACACTTGATGATCATGCTGGGTACTTTTACATATTCGGGTTTCTCGTTCCAGGTGCAGGATTATTCGCTTCATCACTCGATCCCTCCGGCTGGCGGAGCAGTGGAACTCGCGGATCCGGTTCAGATCGAAACACGAGCAATGTCGCGGCGTTCCGGCAGGTGAGTTTGTGGAGAATGTTCCAGGTTCCCGCCTGTCGCTCCGAAAATATCACCTGCGCACTGGCAAGCGTAGTGAAGTGCCGGTAGGTTTGTCTGTCAGCGGTGAGCGCCATTTCTTCCCGGACCATATTGACCGGGGCATTCTGAATCTCTATCTGCGTTCTGTGTGTCTGGCGTTCGGCGGCAAGCACCCATCGGTGGAGCGTGTAATCCGAGCTGGTACGCGCCATATCCGGGATCCGGTTAAACGGATATCCGATGTCGTACATATTAAAGTGCAAAAGTGATACTCGAGGATGGCACAGGTTGAAGCAATGGCCCCGGGTGGTCAACCCCTGGATCCAGGCAAAATCGGTTTCTTCGAATGCACTGCAATGGAACCAGGCCAAGTGGGAAGGAAGTTGTGTACTCCAGAGATGGTGTTGGCTTCCGGCTCCTCCTTCGATATCGAGTGACAGGGATCCGATGGTAACAGTCCCATCGATGTGTATCAGCGGATTCGGCGTGACCAATTTGGACCTGGGGTGCTTCCATCGATAGAGCGCTTTGGATGGAAAGGGGACAAAGTTTCTTTCCGGTTCCGGAACCCAGCGTACATCCCAGGTTACGGTTTCGGCCGGCCGGGAAATGCAGCCATTGCTCCGGTGCTCTTGGAGATGATTGTCTCCGAATTTGCATTCGAAGGCATTGCCGTCTGTCGTATTCACACGACACTGGTCCGCCGGGAATGTCTGGCAAAAAAACCGGTTCTCTTTTTCAGGCTGGTAGCGGTTAAAGTAGACGAACTTCACCGCTCCCAGTGGAGGTGAATCCATCGTCCGGATGATCGAAAATTCAATCCACCAGCCGAATTGGGACTGGCTATCGTTGAGGATGAGGGTCCAGGATTCATATCCGTGTGAGAATTCCTGCCAGCGAGGGGTGTTATCTAATGGTGATGACGAATACATGGTTGTTAAAATATAGGAGATTCATCCGGACATTATCAATGCGACGGGGCCAGCTTCTGCCACAGGGGAGGAGTTGGCCCTGAACACTTGAATTCTCCGGCTCAAGTACTCATACTATTTAGTGTCAGGATTCGGGATGTTTTTCCATGAAGGTGGACCGGTTCACCGGGTCCCGGAGTTTCTGTTCGAAAAAGGCGGGAATGATGAACAGATTCCCGATGTTCACCAGGATGTGGCAAAATATCGGCGCATAATAGGATCCCGTGTAGAGCATCAGAAGGTTCAGGAAGACCCCCACCAGAAAAATTAACACACTGCTGTACCAGCCCTGAAGCGGTGCGTGCAGCAGAGCAAAAATCACCGAAGTGACCAGAATAGCCAATTCTGTGGATTGAAAGACAAACAGGAGAAACGCAAATATGCCGCCTCTAAAAAAAATTTCTTCGAATACACCCGCATTTACCCCGATGAGGAGTGCGAGATGTTGTTGCTTACTGGTCCGGGGAAGAATATGACGGTTGCGCAGGATGTGTTTGAGGGGCGGCTCATTTCTGATTTTTGCCACCAGATAATCACCGACCAGTATCACTGCCAAAATTCCTGCCCCGGCGAGAAGTCCGAGCAAAACCATCCCGGCAAAATCACCCGTGTAGAAGTACGATCGCACCCGTATGGTGTACCGCCAGATGGGAATGGTGAACTGCGGGTAGGTGCCGCCCAACCACTGCAGTAAATGCCAGGCAGCAATCGCGAGAATCCAGAACACAAGCTGTTGTATGACGGAGTATTTACTCCAGATCAGGAGTAATTTCATCGCGGACCGAGAGAGTGCGCACTTGAATTTTCGATGTCATTGAGGACCGAGCTTTCTGCGAACTGTTGAGGGGAAGGTGATATGCAATCTCGTGAATATCATCTGGTAATATTATTTTCTGACATCTTGAATGCAAGTATTTGTTGAATATCCCGGAACAATCTGTTTCTCCGATGACGCGGGGTCCCCACTTCCCTGGGACAGGTTATCCCGAAAATGCGGAATTGTTCTCCTTCGGGAAAGCAGTTTTTGGGTGCGATAAAACCATTGGAGAGAATTGTCTTCCTGCTTATCTTGTCGTATGTTTCGCATCGGATTAGCAGGAGTTGGCCATCTGGGGAAACACCATCTCCGGATATTGCAGGACCTCCCGGAACTGGAGTTCGCAGGATGCTTCGACATCGATCCGGGGGTGCAGGAACGGGAACGTGAGAAGGGGGTTGTGGTGTATCAAACGTTTCAGGAGATGCTGGGAGATGTGGATGCCATAGATATTGTGGTCCCCACGAAGGATCACCATTCATTGGCTCTCCAGTCCCTGCAGGCGGGGAAACCTATCTTTGTGGAGAAGCCGATTGCCCGTACGCTCGATGAGGCCAGGGACATCGTCGAACTCGCCGCTGACAGGGAGTTGATTGTCCAGGTCGGGCATATTGAACGATTTAATCCGGCCATCCTTGCGCTCAAGGATTTCCCGCTGGACCCAAGATTTATAGAATCCCACCGGCTCTCGCAATTCCAACCCCGGGGAACCGATGTGGCCGTGGTGCTGGATCTGATGATCCACGATATTGATATCATCCAGTCGCTGGTGAAAAGTCCGGTCAGTGAGGTGGCTGCCTCAGGTGTTGCCGTTGTGACCGACTCAATCGACATTGCCAATGCCCGGCTGACTTTCGAGAACGGCTGTGTGGCCAATATTACGGCGAGCAGAATCTCCCAGAAATCAATGCGAAAATTGCGCATATTTCAGCAGGCGGCGTATATCTCGGTGGACTTTCATAATAATACCACAGAAATCTACCAGTTACGGGAACCGGGACAGCACAATGAGGGAGCCATCCCGGTGATACTGGGTGATATGCAGTACCAGAATGAAAAGAAGCACATCATTTATGAGCAGCTGCCGGTACCGGAAATCAATGCGCTTCAGGAGGAGCTCAGAGCCTTTGGTCAGGCTGTAAACAAGCAGCAAAGTCCGGCAGTATCCGGATCCGAGGGCTTGCGGGCACTCGAAGTGGCACAGTTAATCCAGCAAAAGATTCAGGAATCCTCGGTCTCCACGGAATGAAGATAGCCCACTGCTTTTTCAAGTATCGGAGCTATACCCCTATCCCACTCGTTCTGCTGCTCCTGTATCAGGCGCATCCCGGATTGCCCTGGATCGTACCCGGATTCGGGCTGCTGTTCCTGGGGGAGGCGATACGGTTCTGGGCTGTACGTCACGCCGGTGGCGCCACCAGAACCCGTGAGGTGGGAGCGCCGTCACTTGTTACGTCCGGACCGTACGGATATGTCCGAAATCCCCTGTATCTCGGGAACATGTTCATCTATGCAGGAATCGTCTTTATTGCCTCCGGTCCCTGGATGTGGGAACTATTCCTCATCGCCATCATCTTCTTCACCATCCAATACTTGTTGATTATTTCGCTGGAAGAGACAACCCTGGAGGAGATGTTCGGCGAACATTATGAGAGCTACCGAAAACATGTCGGCAGATTTATTCCGGGTTTACGTCCCTGGGGAAATACAGTCCGGCCCTCCCGGGAACATTTTTCAATCCGGGAAACACTGAAGCCAGAAAAAAGTACTCTGATGAATATGGCGATGGTACTCATTCTACTGGGTGGAAAATGGCTGTACCTTCACCTGTAGTGGACCGGGTGCTCAGATTCACGATTTCGAGGAACCCCTCACTCTATTATACCCGAATATCATGAGGAAAAAAATACTTATCATTGCTGGCGAAACCTCCGGTGACACTCATGGTGCAGCCCTGGTGTCGCATCTCCGGCTCCTGCTCCCTGATGTCCGGATTGTGGGGATCGGGGGGAACAAAATGGCGGATGCCGGTATGCACCTCCTCTACCACATCAAAGAGATGTCGCTCATGGGGTTTGCCGAGGTGGTGAAGCATCTTCCGTTCATCAAGGGGGTCATGGACAGCATGGTCAGGTGGGCACAGGAGCACAAGCCCGATGCAGTGATCCTGATAGATTATCCGGGCTTCAATTTACGATTTGCCCGGCGGATGAGGAAATTTGAGATCCCCGTGTACTACTATATATCTCCCCAGGTATGGGCATGGGGTCAAAGGCGGCTGCGAAAAATGCAACGCTTGGTGCACAAGATATTCGTGATTTTTCCGTTCGAGGAGCAGTTATACAAAGATCATCAAATTCCCGTGGAATTCGTGGGACATCCGCTGGCCGAAGAAGTACAGGATGTTCAGTCCAGAGAAGAATTTTTCCGAAACACGGGAGGAGATCCACAGGCCACCACCATCGGATTGCTCCCCGGGAGCCGGAAGCAGGAAATTGACCGGCACCTGACGGTCATGTTCCAATCGGTGAAAGAATTGCAGTCCGCTGTTTCCCGGCCACTGCAGTTCCTTCTGGCCCTGGCGCCGGATTTATCCCTGGCGGATCTCGATGGTCATCTCCCTCCCGGTGATATTCAGGTTGTGCAGGGATACACTTACGAGGTGATGAAATACAGTCAGGTCGTGATTGTCGCCTCCGGCAGTGCGACTCTGGAAACCGCCTATTTTGGTACGCCGATGGTGATTATTTATCGGATGAATCCCCTCACCTGGTGGCTCGGACATTTGCTGGTCAGGATGGACTATATCGGGTTGGCAAATATCGTGGCAGGAAAAAAGGTGGTGCCGGAATTCCTGCAGGATCAGGCGATCAGCAAGAATATCGCACCGGCGGTAGTGAGATACCTGGAAGACCCTGAGCATTATCACTCAGTCCAGAACGCATTGTCGGAAATCAGAGAGAAACTGGGAGAGCCGGGTGCCGGAAAACGCGTTGCGGTTTCGATAGCTCATGAACTTCAAAACTCCGGAAGAGAGATCTGATGCCTGCTGCCCGGAAGCGCAAATATTGGTGGAAACGATTCAAATTTTCCCTGGGGGCATTGACGGGGCCTTACTTTTTGCGCTCGTTATTCATCTTCTCGAGAAATGAATTTATCCATCACGAACGATATCTGCAGCTGCGTGATTCCGGAAGGAGTGTTATCCTGGCACTCTGGCACGGACAGATGCTGGCGCCAATATATATGATGCGCAATCAGGGGATTCACACCATGGTCGGCTACCATCGGGATGCGGAGATGATTGCACGAATGTTGAAACGGCTGGGATATTTTATGATTCGGGGATCGAGCCGGGATCGCGGAATAGAAGCCCTGGAAAAGGGATTGGAGCTTGCCACGGATTCTACCAATACCATTGCCATCACGACGGACGGGCCCATAGGACCTTATCGGAAATGCAAGCCGGGTACGGCCAGGATCTCTCAGGAAACGCAAGCGGTGGTACTCCCACTGGCCTCGAATTCCAGCCGGAAGAAAATAATCACGAACAGCTGGGATCGGTTTTACCTCCCTCTACCATTCGCACACAACATAGTCATGTTCGGTGAACCCGTTTATCCCGAACAGATTTCAGGCAACAGGAAGGACGTACTCCCGGCAACTCTCCAAAAAATTCAAGTGTCCCTGAGTCAATTGCAGGATGAAGCAGATCAATATTTTCGACAGTGAGCTGTCAGCGTTATTACTGCCGCTGAGCTGGTTGTATCGCCTGGGGGTATCGTTCAGAAATGTGTGTTATGATCGCCAGTGGTGCCAATCGACCCGCATAGACATCCCGGTCATCAGTGTGGGGAATCTGCGGGTAGGCGGCAGCGGTAAAACTCCGTGCGTGAGATATGTGGCGGAGGCCTTGATCCGGGCCGGGTTCCGACCGGCCATTATCAGCCGTGGGTACCGACGGAGCTCTTCAGGTCAGGTCGTCGTCAGTGAAGGGGACGGCCCGGTGGTGACCGTCGAAATGGCGGGTGATGAACCATTTATGTTGAGTACCGTGCTGCCTGCCGCCATTGTAGTCGTTGATGAAAACCGGGTGGATGCGGCCCGAATTGCCCGAACACAATATGGCTGTGATGTAATTATTATGGACGATGGATTTCAGCACCGGGCGCTCCAGCGGGACAGTGACATTGTCCTTTTGCCACTCGATGATCTCACAGGTAACGAGCGGCTGCTGCCGGCCGGCCGGCTCCGGGAGCCGCTGGCCGCCCTGAAACGTGCAACGCATCCGGTAATTGTCGCACCAAACGACGAGGTGGATTGGAAAGCCGGGGAGCATCTGATTCGCAAATTTACCAGCGCCCGGATATTCCGGGGCGTAAAATACACCACACCGGTTTTACGAAATCCGGTTCAACAGACACACATCGATCTGAGGGACTTCCGGGAACCCCCGAAAATCTTCGTAGTGACGGGGATCGGAGATCAGCGGTCCTTTCGCAGCGCTCTAACCAGGTTGCCGGTGCAGATTACCCGGTTTCAATCATATCCCGATCATTTTGCCTTTCCCGGGCAGGAACAACGACGAATTCTGGAACAGTTCGCTGCCAGTGACGCCCGGTATCTTCTCATGACTGCCAAGGATTTCGTCAAATGGGAACCGGCAATGGTCGCGCACCAAAATATCTTCTTCGTGACCCCGGATTTTCAGTTCTCCCCGCCCTTGATCGAGGCGATTAAACGAGATGTGCGTTTTTCCTAGCGATACGGAGCCTGCGGAACGAAAAAATACCGGGGACAAGCGGAAATTGTATTTGTTTGTCCCTGCGTAATTTTCTATTTTAAAAGCGTTCCTGCGCTAATTTATAATGATTCTGCGAAACTCTGGTGGACAGACGGTTGGTGATCTGGGATTCGTGATGGCGAAATCGATCAGACTAGTTGCGGGAATCTGCTGAGGAGAGGGAACATCGCTGAATTTAACATCATATACAACTAAATTGATATAGCGGACAGGAAGATACATATATGAAGAAATACCTTACCGGATCACTAATTGTCCTTGTTATTACAAGTCTTTTTCTGGTCAGCCCTCCCGGGCAACACATCATTGCCTCGGCCAATGACCTATACCAGAAGCTGAACGTCTTCTCTGACATGGTCAGTATTATTAATGATAACTATGTCGAGGATGTGGAATGGAATGAGGTGATGTCCGGTGCCTATAATGGCCTGCTGGAACAGTTAGATCCCCATTCGGTCTATATTCCCAAGAAACGGGTGGATGATATCAACGAGCAGTTTGAGGGTGAATTTCAGGGGATTGGGATTGAATTTGATATTATCGAGGGATATATCACGGTGATTTCCCCGATCCCCGGCGCTCCCGCAGATCAGGTTGGCATTCAGGCCGGAGATAAAATAGTGGTCATCGAAGGCGAATCGGCGCAGGGTATTACCCAGCAGGGTGTGTTCGATAAGCTCAGAGGCCCCAAGGGCACTCAGGTCGATGTCACCGTGATTCGACCGGGCCAGTCAGACAGCCTGGATTTCACTATCACCAGAGATGATATTCCTATTGCCAGCGTGCTAGCTGCTGTTCTCATACCCGGCCACCACGCGACCGGCTATATTCGATTGAACCGGTTTGCACGGAACACCTCCGGAGAATTTGAGGAAGCGTTAGACAAGTTGGAATCCCAGGGGATGGAGCATCTGGTGATCGATCTTCGGAATAATGCCGGCGGATACATGGATCAGGCCATCAAGCTTGTTGATAAATTTGTTGCTGGAGGCCAGAAGATCGTATACACCAAAGGACGTATTCCCTCGGCCAATGAAGAATTCTTCTCAACGGATCGGGCAACTCATCACCGGTTTCCGGTCGTGGTTCTGATCAATCGCGGGTCGGCAAGCGCCAGTGAAATTGTCTCGGGAGCATTACAGGATCTGGATCGCGCCCTGATCGTTGGTGAAACCAGCTTTGGCAAGGGCCTGGTACAGCGGCAGTGGCAGATGCGGGACGGATCGGCCATCCGGGTAACCGTCGCCCGGTACTATACACCCAGCGGCCGATTGATTCAGCGTCCGTATGAAAATGGTGCGGAGGAATACTACCGCGCGATCTACGAGCGCTCTCAGGAAGAAGAAATGGCGGCCGATTCGGTGGCGAGAGCGGATACCACAGAACGCCCCGAATATCATACCAGAGGTGGCCGGACCGTCTACGGAGGCGGCGGTATCACGCCGGATATTCCCATTCCCAGAGAGTACAGTCCGACCCAGACGACTCTGCAATTAAATGCGGCACGGATGTTCTTCGAATATGCCTCACAGTACGTGGCCGATCATCCGGAGTTAAACGGTCAAAATTTCCAGGCATTTGCAGCCAATTTCGATCTCGACCAGACAGCAATATCCCAGCTGAAGGCGTTTATCCGTTCCCGGGATCATGAATTTGATGAAGAGGAATTCTCTGAAGACTTACCCTATATCAAGAATTTGGTTAAATCGGAAATCGCCTCAAATCTCTGGGGGAAAGATCAGCAATACGCCATCCGGCTCCAGATGGACAACCAGGTACAGAAAGCTCTGGAGTATTTACCCCAGGCGAAAGAACTTGCTATAGCAGAATATAGTGAACGGTGACGCCGGTGAATTGGCCGAAAGGCAGCGCAGGGTATCACCGGTTAAATGCTTGACATTTGCGCAAAAATTAGATTATATTCAAAAATGCAGGGGCCTAAATCAAGAGAATCTTTGAACGATTAAAGTGTGTAACAGGAGAAAGGTAAGAACTTATGTTAATTGAGCTATTCCATCAAGGTGGCGGATTTATGTATCCGATTCTCGCATTACTTATCATTGGATTGATGATTTGTTTAGAGCGATTTTATACTCTCGCCAGAGCGTCGATCAGTACGCGGAAGCTATTGAATAATGTGCAATCTGCTCTTGAAGAGGACGGAGTGCCCGGAGCACTGGAAGTATGTGAAAATACGCCTGGTCCCGTTGCCGAAATTTTCCATGCCGGATTGTCCAGAGTGCATCGTGGTATTGATGAAGTGGAGAAAGCCATCGAAAATGCCGGGAGCATAGAAATGTCATTTCTGGAACGCGGGCTTACCTGGCTTTCAACGGTCATTGCGATTGCTCCCATGCTCGGATTTACCGGAACGGTGTGGGGGATGATTATGGCGTTCCAGGATATCGAAAAAGCCAATGATATTTCGCCGTCCATTGTGGCTGGTGGTATCTCGGTGGCATTGCTGACAACGCTCTTCGGGCTGATTGTGGCAATTATAATTCAGTTCTTTCATAATTTATTCGTCTCCCGTATCGATAAGATCATCATTGATATGGAAGAAGGATCAGTGAAATTGGTAGATACCTTGGTGGACATGGATGAAAAAGGACAGCTGGAGAGGGGCGCAACGCCTGCCGCAGCTTCCGGATCATAATTGATTCGAAGCCAGATCAGGGCGCCACAGTTGTCTCAGACATTAGCAATGAGGTATAAGTAAATGCCAAAACTCACAGAAGGACGAAGAGAACGAAACGTCGAAATACCGATGGCATCACTGGCCGATATCGCTTTCTTGCTGCTTATCTTCTTTCTGGTAACGACAACCATCGATATGGACAAAGGATTGGGAATCGTACTCCCGGCGAAAGGCGAGCAAACCGAAGTCTCCAAGAAAAACATCAGCAATCTGTTGATCAATGCTCGTGGTCAGATTTTGCTGGATGAAGATCAGGTGGCACTTCGGGACGTCGAGCCCCTTGTCCGGCAGAAGATGGCGGAGAACCCGAACCTGATCATCTCTGTGAAAACGGACAGACGAACCACGTACCAGCGATATGTGGATGTGTTGGATGAGCTGAAGCAGGCGAATGCCAATCGTATTTCAATCGCGAACCCGGAATAATACTAAGCCAAAAGACAGAATACCATGAAATTCAAACGAAAAGAAGAATCAAGCGGTGACATCCCGACTTCTTCACTTCCGGATATTATTTTCATGCTGCTAATATTCTTTATGGTGTCTACAGTGCTGAAAGAATATCAGGGTCTGAGCGTTATTCTTCCTGAGGCGGAGAAGATTGAGAAGCTGGAAACGAAGCGGCATGTCACGTACGTATGGATTGCCAAAGATGGGACAGTATCCATTGATGATAAACTGATGGAGATGGATAATGTCCGGCATATCATGTATGAGAAGAGAGTAAACGATCCACAGATTACGGTCTCGCTTCGCGCCGATAAGGGCTCCAATATGGGCCTGATTACTGATTTTCATCAGGAATTGCGCGAGGCAGATGCATTGAAGATAAACTACTCATCAAGAACAGAAGCCTAGCTATGATTACACGTACAAAACCAGAAGTATCACTCAAGGCGAAGTATGGGAAGGTGATCCGGATCTCGCTGATTCTCTCGCTCCTGCTGCTTACTGCGGTGTTGGTCGCCGTTCCGCGGATGGAGCAGAAGGAGACCGAAATTGAACAGCCCAACGTTCAGATTGAGAACGTAGAGATTCCGGAAACCCAGCAGTATGAGAGACCGCCGGCACCTTCAAGGCCCACAGTTCCGGTGGCATCCGAGAACGAAGATATCGCAGAAGATGTCACCATTGAAGAGACCACATTTCAGGAATTCGAAGCCTCGGAAGCTCCCCCGCCCGCTCCGGAAGAAGGCCCCAAGGTTAAGTTCATTCCCTATGATGAACCCCCTGAATTGATTGGGGGTATGCAGGCGCTGCAACGGGCAATCAAGTATCCGGAAATCGCCAAAGAAGCCGGGGTGGAAGGAACGGTGATCGTTCAGGCGTTCATTAACCAAGAAGGAAGTGTGGAAGAAGTAGTGATTGTGAAGGGCGTGCCGAAAACCGGCCTGAACGAGGCGGCCATTGAAGCCGTGCAAAGAACCAAGTGGAAACCGGCAAAACAGCGCGATCGGGCGGTCGGCGTCTGGTATTCCATCCCGATTGTCTTTCGCCTGAAGAACGCGGGTTAGACAATCCCGGCCTGTTTAATACGAGTGGTTGAGTAGCAGGATTACGAGCAGCCTGATTGTGTTAGCTGAGAACAGATGTTCAGCGATGGCGAGATCTATATACGGGTCTCGCCATCGTTTTTTATTGCACCTTCCGTTGCTGATCCGAGCGACTGCACTTTTACTTATTACAGCATGGGCAGCATGATGAAATGTCTTTGGAGACATGGATAAGAGCGCCGGGACGTTCAACCATATGCATATGCAACGATTCTGAATATGTGCCCGGGATGATCACAGAGGAAAGGTTAAACCTGAGTAAGCGGTTGCACCGATTCGAGGCGGATCTATAGTCAGAGAATGAATAACAGAGTTAAACCTTATGAAAGGTGATGGCGTTTTTAACTTCCGCGATCGCCTGAGTGACGTTGATTTCACGGGGACAAGCGTCCGTGCAGTTAAATATGGTATGGCACCGCCAGACTCCGTCCCGGTCATTCAGAATTTCCAGGCGTTCCTGTGCCCCTCTGTCCCGACTGTCAAAGATGAAACGATGGGCATTAACGATCGCCGCTGGTCCCAGATATTGCCCATTCGCCCAGAACGAAGGACAGGAGGTGGTACAGATACCACATAAAATACATTTGGTGGTATCATCGAATCGTGCCCGTTCTTCAATGGATTGCAGCCGTTCGCGGGAAGGTGGCAGCTCGTCATTAATCAGATACGGTTTCACCTTCTCCAGGCTTTCGAAAAATGGATCGAAATCGACCACCAAATCCTTGAGGACAGTGTAGCCCTTCATGGGCTCAATTTTAATAGTATCCGACTTCAGATCTTGGTTCAACACCTGACACGCCAGCTGATTGATTCCATTGATCATCATACCATCGGATCCGCACACGCCATGCGCGCACGAATACCGGAAGGTCAGGGTGCCGTCCAGAGTGCGTTTAATCTTTAAAAGCGAATCCAGGACACGGTCTTTGGGATCAACTTCCAGTGGGTATGACTCCCAGTGCTCAGCGTCGTCTGTTTCCGGATTGAACCGCTTAATCTTGAATGTAACGTCCATCTATCCTGTCCTTCCGCGTCTGGTGGAGCTGTCGGTTAGTACTTCCGTTCTTTCGGTTCGAATTGGGTGATCGAGACCGGTTTGTAGTCCAGTTCAACAGTGCCGTCATCTCTCAGATAAGCCAGGGTATGTTTCAGCCAGTTCTCATCATCCCGATTCTGAAAATCATCCCGAAAATGGGCGCCTCTGCTTTCTTCTCTGGCAAGTGCAGAATCCACGATAGCCGAAGAAAAATCCAGCAAATAGCCCAATTCGATGGCGTCTAACACGTCTGTATTGAAAATGTTACCTTTGTCCATAATCGAGATATTCTGGTATCTGTCTTTTAAATCAGTGAGGATGTCTTTCATTTTGGTCAGGGTTTCCCCGGACCGATAGACCGAGACAAGATCCATCATATTGTTCCGTAATTCTGTTCTGATGTCCAGCGGATTTTCATTCCCGGTGGATTCTTTGATTTGCCGGATACGTTCCCGGAGGGATTGTACAGGTGTCTCGGGCAACCGTGCGAAATCCGTTGAGTTGGCAAAGCGGGCCATATGGTTTCCGGCACGACGGCCGAAGACCACAAGATCCAGCAGGGAGTTCGTGCCCAGCCGATTTGCGCCATGCACGGAGACGCAGGCAACTTCACCCGCGGCATACAGGCCATCCACCGGCGTATTCCGGAAATCGGCAACCACCTGGCCATCGACGTTCGTCGGAATACCGCCCATAGCGTAATGGCAAGTCGGTTGCACGGGAATAGGTTCTGCCAGCGGATCCACGGCCAGGTATGTCCTGGCAAAGAACAGGACATCCGGGAGCTTCTCCTCCAGCTGTCCCGGGTCAAGATGGGTTAAATCGAGATGCACATAATCCTTCCCGTCAATGCCCCGACCGGCCTGCAGTTCATCATAGATGGCGCGCGAAACGAGATCTCTGGGCGCCAGATCCTTAATGGACGGAGCATACCGTTCCATGAAGCGCTCGCCGTCCTTATTCCGGAGGATCCCGCCTTCTCCACGGGCCCCTTCGGTGATTAATATCCCTAAACGCCACAATCCGGTAGGATGGAACTGGACGAATTCCATGTCTTCCAGAGGGATACCGCGCCGAAAGACAATCGCCATTCCATCCCCCGTATAGGCATGGGCATTGGAGGTGATTTTGAAGGCCCGGCCATAGCCGCCGGTGGCGAACAGGACTGCCTTCGCTTGAAAAATATGAATTTCGCCGGTCTTGATCTCTAGTGCGGCGACGCCTCGACAGACGTTATCTTCAATGATAACATCCGCTACGTGGAATTCATTGTAGAACCGGACATGCCGTTCCATGCACTTCTCGTACAGGGTGTGCAGAATCATATGGCCGGTACGGTCGGCCGAATAGCACGCACGCCGGACGGCCTTACCTCCATAATTGCTGGTATGCCCGCCAAACTGTCGTTGAGCGATTTTACCGTCCTCGGTGCGACTGAAGGGCAATCCGAAGTGCTCCATCTCAAGAATAGCATCCACCGCCTCCTTGCAGAGGATTTCGATGGCATCCTGGTCGCCCAGGTAATCACTGCCCTTCACCGTGTCGTACATATGCCATTCCCAGCGATCTTGTTCATGATTCCCCAATGCGGCACCGATCCCGCCCTGGGCTGCGCCGGTATGGGATCGCACGGGATAGAGTTTACTGATTACAGCGACATTTGCAGATTCAGAAGCTTCCAGCGCTGCCCGAAGTCCGGCCCCGCCAGCACCAACAATTACTACGTCAAATTTGTGTACCATCGTAATTAATATTCCACAGGTTTATGAATCACAATTATTGCCACTGCTCCCAACATGAAAATCGCAAAGATGCCGGTATACAGTACCGTAAGCGCAGCAATGCGCCAGCCCGGAACGATCACATAGTCATCAATAATCATCTTGATGCCGTTCATGCCGTGATAGAGAGCGAAAATTAAAAACGAAAATTCAAAGGTTTTCCACCAGGGATTGGCCAGGCGGGCAATCGCCAGATCATAGCTAATATTTGCCACGCCCTCGACGAAATGATAGACCCCGAAATGAAAGAGGACCTGGAAAAAGAGAATGGCCCCGGTGATGCGCTGTAAATACCAGCTGACCGCACCTGAATCACTTGTGGTTCCCTGATAACTCATGCTGTTGCTCCTCTCAAATCAGAAGAAAATATGCACCGATGAGAAATACAATTCCTGTGACTATATAGGTGGAATAGAGCAGGGGTTTCGGATATCTTGACCCGCTGGCAAAATCCAGTAAAATTACCCGCAATCCGTTTATAGCATGGAACATGATCGCTGCGAAAAGAAAGATTTCAAGGACCTTAAACAGGGGGGTATTGTAGGTGGCAATGACCTTATTGAATGCCTCCGGCCCTTTCGCTATACTAAACATCCCTTCAATATGGAGAATCAAAAAAATGACCAGCCCGATGCCGCTGACCCGATGCAGAATCCACGATAGCATTCCACCTTTCCACTTATACATGCACGGCCTCCCTTAAATGAGACATGATTTGGTTCCTTCGAGCGTATTAGCAGGACACATTCTGGTGGCTGATTTGGGGCAAATTTGTGGGTAACAGGTAAAAAATGCAAGCTCTATCTAGGCTAATCGAGGGGGTTCAATCTGTCTAACAAACGTATTTTTGGTGGTTTACTATTGACTACGCTTGTAATTTAGGTAAATTTTCCGATGTGAATTTTTAGGACAGAAGAGTTTTATGTGGAATAAGCTATTATATTGGATAACACTCCGCAGGTTTCAATGGGAGCACAGACAAAGTGCTTCAGATATTATTTCTTTCACCCAGGCACTCTCGGATGCGAAAAACATCCTTATCTGTCTTCCCTGGGATTTTACCGAATTTTTAGTTGCACGGTATGTTTTGAAATATATCTCTCAGGATGATCAAAAGCATCATATCACCTATATTGTTCCCAATGGCTTTAACAGTCCGATTCCTACTCGTCCCCAGGACACTGTCGTTCGCGCAAATGGTACAAGCCGCACCCGGGCAGGGCTTTTTTCCGAAGCATTCGAACGGCAGATAACTAGGAATGATTTCCATGTGGCTGCCGATTTCAGCCACACGTTTGATTTGGGCACTTCCATGTTGTGCTTGAGGTCCGGAGCGCCGCTGCGAATCGGGCTGGAATCTCCCTACTCGCATCTCTTTTTTAACATTGAATTTGCACAGGAGGGCGGGGAATTTCCGCTCGAAAATGCCTACAGAGGGATCCAAAAAACTCTGGCAATCGAAGGAAAGTAACAGAATGTCGACAGACGGTAGCCCCTGAACCCAGATAATTCAAACTTCCCCTCATGAATCTCTGCATCTTTGAAGATGACCTGGTTGTCGATACTGCTCCTCTAACCCTTACGCGTCCTGTGTTTGAGCTGACCTGTGGAATCCTCACACTACGCAAAAAAATTTTAACCCAATTCACAGGGCATCAAATCATCTACTTTTGCCGGGATCATCTATCACTGCTATTGCAGGAGCAGTTCCCGGATGCACTGATTAATCAACTCCCCGAAGAAGATACCCTGTTCATTAACGGCCGTGTACTGATGAATGAATTCTATACGCCGGAAAGCCACGGGAATCAACCGGTGTGCTATACACGGGATGAGAGAGTACTGGCCGCCGCCATTCCTGCCGGGTTTATTCGACATCTCACGACCGAAGAAAATGGGACCCTCATGTTTCAGGATGTTCCGTTCCGAAAGCGTCATGATGTTGAGTGGAAAGTGTTACGGTATCCCTGGGAATATATTCAATCTATGCCTGCCGAAATCGAGACTGATGCGAACCGGCTTGCTCTGGCCAATACGCTCAATCCACGGAACTTTCCCGGGATGCATGTACTCGGTGAGGAAAAGGTGTATGTGGGAGAGAATGTGCGGATCAAACCCGGCGTTGTCCTGGATGCGGAACCGGGAATTATCGTCCTTGATGATGAAGTAATCATCGGGCACAACGCCACGGTCATAGGGCCATGTTATATTGGGCCCCGGTCAGTAATCAGTGCGGGTGCGAATATAACAGGTCAATGCTCCATCGGACCGGTCTGTAAAATTGGGGGTGAAGTGGGAGAAACCGTCATCCAGGGGTATACCAATAAAAAGCACGATGGATTTTTGGGAGGCGCGTATCTTGGGGAATGGGTTAATCTCGGTGCCGGTACCACCAACAGCGATTTAAAAAATAATTATTCTACCATCTCTATGCCGATAAATGGAAATATGGTGAACACTGGCCTGCAATTTGTAGGATGTGTTATCGGGGATCATACGAAGACGTCCATTGGCACCTCAATCAACACCGGGTCAGTCTATGGGGTGGGGTGCAATGTATTCGGCAAAGGATTTCCCCCGAAATTCGTGCCCTCTTTTACGTGGGGAGGCGTGGAGCAGTGGGAACTGTATCACCTGGATAAAATGCTCACCACAGCAGAAATTGTGCAGCTCCGGCGAGGGGTTGAGACCTCCGCAACATATCGAGAAATGCTGGCAGCGGTGTTCGAAATGACCACACCGGAAAGGGAGAACCTGCCAGCAGAACTACCCGGGAGGAGCTGATATTTTCCTGAGAGGAATTCCCAATGCAGATTTAGTCCATTCTCCGGACAAATGAATATGACTGTGATATACGGTGTGTGTGATATTTCTCACAGAATATGAGGGGAAAATGATGCGGGTTGAATTCGGCCGGTTTTGCTTGAAACAGTTCGTTTTGTATTGTATCATTTTTTTAGGTTTGTTCCTGGCTGAGTGGGAAGTATGCATAGACAAAGGATTGAAGAATTTTTACTGTAATGATTCTGATTGACCTGAATTAAACAGAAGATTTTGCAGGAGATAGGAATGATAGTTAGAAGTATTGAAGGGGGATATGATAAAAATTTCTCGTATATCATTGGTTGCGAAAAAAGTCGTAAAGGGGCTATCATCGATGCAGCGATCGGTGCAGAAACGCTGATCAAATCGGCGAATGAAGCAAATCTGGAAATCCAGTACTTGATTATCACTCACAGCCATCATGATCACTATGCGTGGGCCGAAGCGTTACTTAAAAAATTGCGGGATTTGACCCTTATCACGTATGGCGATACGATTATGAATATCGGCGAAAAAGAGCATATTGACGTGGAGGATGGTGAGGAGATTTATCTGGGGAGTATTCCGCTCACCTTCTATCATACGCCGGGTCATTTTCCGGACAGTATTTGTGTCGTGGCCGATGGCGCAGTCTTCACCGGCGACACTCTGTTTATCGGAAGACCGGGGAGAACCCGGAGTCCGAAAAGTGATGTGGAAGCACTCTACCACAGCATCAATGATAAACTGTTAACGCTGCCTGATGATACGAAAATCTATCCGGGACATAATTATGGTGAGGAGCCGGTCAGTACAATCGGCGAACAGAAAGCAACGAACGAATTCCTGCAGGCGGAGAGTCCGGGTGAATTTGCAAAGCTGATGGAGGAGTACGAGCGACAAAAGGAAGCGGTGACATAGCAGCAAAGTGTATTGACGCGAACTTGGCAGGCGTAGCGGGAACACTATCCCTCCCCTATTAATTCTTCGTTTTTCGTGATGATTGGTCAATCGCTCTAGCATTGGACGAGTGAACTCATGGATGAAATTATTGCCCATCTCAGGGAACATCATAATATGTATGTGGAACAGGTTACGGCACTGGTAGCAATTCCCAGTGTCAGCAGTGACCCTGATCGCCAGGGAGAAATGACTCGCTGTGCGAATCATCTGAAGCAGGATATGCAGCAAGCAGGTCTGGAGAACGTTCAATTAATGGAGACCGGGGGGAATCCGGTCGTGTATGGTGACTGGTTGCATGCTGCGGATGCGCCGACCATTCTTATCTATGGGCATTATGACGTGCAGCCGGAAGATCCGGTGGATCTCTGGGAGTCTCCGCCATTTGAAGCCACCCAGCGAGACGGCCGCCTGTATGGTCGTGGTGTCATCGATGATAAAGGCCAACTATACATTCATCTGGCTGCACTTGACAGCTGGTTACATCGGGGCGGTTCTCTGCCGGTGAACGTCAAGGTGATCTTCGAAGGCGAAGAGGAGATCGGCAGCGCCCACCTGAACGATTTTTTACACCGGAATAAAGAACGCCTGACTGCGGATGTGGTTGTGGTGTCTGATACCGGAATGTTTGCTAAAGGAGTGCCTTCTATTACCTATGGTTTGCGGGGATTAACATATTTCCAGATTGACGTGGGCGGTCCGGGAAGCGATCTCCATTCCGGTTCCTACGGCGGCCCGGTTGATAACCCGGCCAATGTGCTGGTCAGAATGCTGTCCCGGCTGAAGGATGACCGGGGACGCGTCGCAATTCCGGGTTTTTATGATAATGTGAAGGATTTAACGGATAGTGAACGGGAAAACTTTGCGAAACTTCCCTTTGACGAGGATCAATTTCGTAAAGAGAGTGTCCAGGCTCCGGGTTTGGTAAAAGATGACGAATTCTCTGTCCTGGAACAACTCTGGTGTCGACCCACCCTGGACATCAATGGAATACAGGCTGGATTCACCGGAAAGGGCGCCAAGACCGTGATCCCGGCCACCGCAATGGGAAAAGTGAGTATGCGTTTGGTTCCGGAGCAGGACCCGGAACGTATCGGGGACTTGTTCGAAGATTTTATTCAACGTATTGCTCCACCGACCGTGCAGGTAAAAATAACCAGGATGCACGGCGGACACCCTTATCTGGCTGATATTGAAGATCCCATTTTCGCCGCAGCCGGCAGTGCGGTTGAGAGGGCTTTTAATCAGGAAACGGCGTTTATCCGGGAAGGCGGTTCTATTCCATTTGTGCGCACAATCACCGACTCCCTGCAGTGCCCGGCCATTCTTCTCGGGTTCGGGTTACCCGGCGAAAATGCCCACGCACCAAACGAATGGCTCGACCTGGAAAACTTCTATCTGGGAATGGAAACCATTGCATATTTATATGAGGAGATTCCCCGTCATGTGTAATGACGGCTGAGTATTTTGCGCCGTTACCCGTCTTGTGGTCCCACTCGGGATAACGTATGGCTCTAATCACTTATCAATTGCTATCAATTTGACCTCTTCGAATCCATCGGTGAGAGATAAGGATTTGTCCAATGAACCATCTTCGCGTTTGTAGTCTCCTTCTGTCTCTGGTCATCGTATGCTCCTCGGTCCGGGGACAATCCGCCACAAATCAGCAGCTTACCGTTGAAGCGATCTACCGGGAATTTGACAGCCAGGAACAGCTTCCGGATGAACTCGTCTGGCTGCCACAGACCGACAGATACTCTTACGTCTCAACAGCCCAACCGGGGACATGCGAGCTGTACAGCGTCGAAGCCGAATCGGGTGAAAAAGAGGTTGTGATTACATCGGCTGCCCTTGACAGCATGGCGCATCCTGAGGAAGGCCCCTCGATCACCACCTACCAGTGGCTGCCGCATGAGGACGGTTTGGTGTTCACCGGGTCGGATGAAGTGTGGTTGTATTCGCTGAATACCAGAGAATTACGTCGATTAACTCATACTCCTGCTGAAGAAGAAGTGGTGCGGATTTCCCCTGACGGGAGATTTGTTTCCTACGGTCGTGATAACAATCTGTTCGTATACGATCTTTCGAGTAAAAGAGAGATACAGCTAACCACAGATGGAGCCCTGAACCTGTTAAACGGGAAGCTGGACTGGGTGTATCAGGAGGAACTGATTGGACGCGGTATTTTCCAGGGATACTGGTGGGCTCCGGACTCCAGACACATCAGTTACCTGCAGTTCGATGAATCTCCGGTCCCGGAGTACCCCCTGGTTGATTGGATCCCCTATCATCCGGATCTCGAAATGATGCGTTACCCCAAAGCCGGTGATCCGAATCCCGTGGTCAGACTCGGAGTAGTGCCGGTGCAACAAAACCCACATACCACCTGGATAGATATCGGCCGGGAGAAAGAATACTACATTCCCAGAGTCTACTGGCTGCCGGGTGGCGAGCAATTGGCGTTCATGCGGGTAGACCGCCTTCAACAGCATCTGAACTTCTTCCTCGCGAATATCGCAACCGGTGAAAGCGAGCTGCTGCTTGAAGAGAGTGATCCCTACTGGATAAATATCGAAGATCAGGTCTATTTCTTCCGGGACGCTGATCGGTTTGTGTGGGGCTCCGAGCGGGACGGATACCGGCATCTGTATCTCTATGGAAACGAAGGAGAGTTGATTGATCAGCTCACCCGGGGAAACTGGATAGTGGAGGACCTTGAAAAAGTGGATGAGGCGAGGAAGTATATTTACTTCACGGCCACCAAACAAAGCGTCACCGAACGACACCTCTATCGAATGAAGACTGACGGCAGTCAACTCACCCGGTTGACGAATGCGGTCGGCTCCAACTCAGCCGATTTCTCCCGGAGTGGCTCCTATTTTATTAATTCCTACTCGGACTTATTACAGCCAGAACAGTTGATTCTGGAGGACCACCATGGTGATCGCGTACGATATATCGAACAGAATCCCCAACCGATAGAGAAGTATAATCTGCAGGAACCGGAGATCTTTACATTCCGGGACGAGAACGGTGTTACGTTTTATGCGTCACTCTTAAAACCGCCGAATTTTAATCCGGATAAAAAATATCCGGTGCTCATTTACGTCTACGGAGGGCCGCATGTCCAGGTGGTGCGGCGTTCGTACGGGGAATCCCGTGCATTGTGGCACCACATGATGGCGCAGCAAGGCTATCTGGTGTTTTCCATGGATAACCGGGGATCCTTCGCACGGGGACATCGCTGGGAGCAGGTCATCTATCAGCATATGGGAGAAACAGAGCTTTCTGATCAGCTCCGGGGGGTACGCTATTTGAAATCACTCCCCTATGTGGATCCGAACCGGATCGGGATTTGGGGCTGGAGCTACGGCGGATATATGACATTATATGCGCTGACTCATTCCGAGGAATTTCGGGCGGGTGTGTCTGTTGCTCCGGTCACGGATTGGCGGAATTATGACACCATTTATACCGAACGCTATATGGGGCTTCCGCAGGAGAACACGGAGGGATACTCACAGAGTTCCCCGGTAACTGCCGCAGAAAACTTATCCGGTTACCTGCTGCTGGTGCACGGGACCGGCGATGATAACGTTCATTTCCAGAACGCGGTTCAGATGGTGGATGCCTTAATCGACGCCGGGAAACCATTCGACTTAATGATTTACCCGCAGCAGAAACACGGGATCCAGTCAGTGGAGGATCGGATTCATCTGTATCAGAAGATAACTGACTTTTTTGATACCCATCTGAAATAAAGTTGATCGCGAAATACAACCTTGTTCCTATCAGTGAACAAGCCGTCTATTCCAGTGGAACAGAGAGTTGTCACATCCGCATAGGGAATCCCCATCAGCGAGCTGCTCCCCATCGAAGGAGATTCTTCACTTCGTTCAGAATGACATGATTGCCGGGTTCGCAGGTTTCCCAGGTTGTGTAAGCTTCGAAAACAAATCATTTCACACAAAGGGTTCACTAAACATCTCAACTCGTCACTCACCCCGCCTGCCAGGGAATTTTCATCTTTCGGTATTACCTGTCTTCCCCTCAGTATTTCAATGGATGCAACTCCGTATCATTACCCCGAGGTTGTAGTGATCAAAAGACCAGCTCCTGACCCAATGCCAGCGAGAATCCTTTGGCGTTATTAAAGAATCCCCCGGTCTGCGAGAAGCCAAAGACAAGGCGGTAGTGGTTGAACTCCAATCCCAGTCCGGTACCCCATCCGAAATTGTGGAGCCCTCCGACGTGCAGACCGAACCGCACAGGAAACCAGCGAGCCAGCATGTATTCCCCTGCGACTGACAGTCGCGGTTTGGTGGTGCTCATGAGCTGATTTGAAAACCCCATCCGATAATTCACAAAGACACTGAGGGGCGAGATTGGATCGTACTGGAAGCCGGCGACGAGATAGGTTGGGTAGGCGGTGTTAAATCCGGGTACGGCATATGCCGTATCAGTGTTCACAGAGGCTTCCATCAGTGAATCGGCGTTAAGATCGGGGATATCCCGGGAGTTGAGTTCAAAATCGAAACTATATTCGTAGAGTTCGGTATTTTCGTCTGTCCAGTTAATTCTGCCCAGAAGATTGTTCAGGGCCAGATTAGCCGTCATTCTCTCATTGATCTTTGCTGCCGCACCAAGATCGAATGCATATCCGTATCCCACCAGACTATATTTGGCGGTGGCGTCTCCCTGTGCGATAATGCGGTCCCGGGATAGAGTCAGTTCACCGGAGACTTCTTCGGTGTGAGCATACCCCCCGCCGCCAAGCGCCTTGACGCCAACGCCGAGGTAGGTCTCCTGGAAATACGGAATGGTGAGAGAAAACGCATGGGCGATTGACAGGCTAGTCACTCCGAGTGTCTCAACATTGATATTTTCCAGAGATATCGGCGCATCGAATTCATTTCCCAGGAATGCGAGATTCGGTACGGACTTGGGAATGGTTCCCGCACCCAGCGCCTGGACATCCAGAGCCAGAGCGGTGCGGCCGAACGATATCCCGAACAATCGCATAGATACCTGGGGATACACCTCGGTACCTTTCTCGGGAAAATTTGCCAGCAAGGCTTGTTTTTTCATGTCATCCAGATGGTCCCCCTGATGAAAATACGTATTATATAACGAGGGAGTTATAGCGTTGTTTGCAAGGGATATAGAGGGAAACGGTACCAGTGGCAGCACACCGAAACTTAACATAAAGCCCGGATTATCTGCGTATCCGAGATTCGCCGGATTCCAGCCAAGGACTTCCACTCCGCGGGCCTGCGTGGCATAAGCGCCCGAGAATGCCATACTGCGGGGACTAATGTATGGCTGACTTCGCGCAGTTCCGGTGATGATGACACCTATCAACAAGATTCGCATATATTGCCAGTAAAATTTCATTCTATTTACTCCTGTTCGGCCATATCGGTTGAATCATCATTCAGATTATGTAATTGGTCATTCAGATATTGTGCTTTTCCGTAGAGGGTAATTTGCAGGGAATCAGTCGAAAGAATTTGTGAGGTTTCACTTCCGTTTTTCCCCATCATGTTCACAATCGTTTTGATGTAAACTGGTTTCTGAAACAAGCTGACGTCAGATTGGTCAAGCACGAGTGAATCCAGCGAGGCGCTATCAGCAGCGATGGTGAAAATCCCCAGGGAAGAGTCCGGGGAATCGTCTTCGAACATGGTCGTATCTTTGGCGGCATAAATTTCCACACTGGCGCCAATTTCAAAGGCATTCTCCATCAGAGCGAACAACTGCATGCCTTCTACCTGTTCGGGCAGCTCTTCATCCACCAGCTCCGGATCCAGTTCGACCCGGGGATTTTCAGCGATGTTGAACTGGAACGGCGCGGTGATATTCAATTCGCCGGTGACATACTGTCCTCTGGTGACCGTTCCGATATGACCTTCCTCCCCTATGGTGGCGGTTCCGACGGCAAATATTTTCTCAGGAAATAAATTGAGCAGAGGCGCTGCATTCTCGAAGATCACCTGGGGATTCTCTGTGATATTGTGGTTGGTCACCTCCAGAGAGTCTGACTCGCCCGCACTGTTCACAGAGATTAGTTTCATATCCAGAAACACCGGAATATCGACATCGGTGTCCACATCGAGAATCATATCGACGTTTTGCAGTTCGATACCTCTCAGGTCCTCCGGTAACTCCGTCAGCTCTTGCTCAACACTTTCGAAATCGACGGTTTGGGGAGCGATAGTTCCGGTGAGTTCTTCGAAGGTGAGGTTACCCATCTGAATATCCAGTTCCACGCTGTCATCGGATGCAACGGTGGCAAAATTTTCTCCGGTATCTTCTGTGTTTACTGTATAACTGTATGGTATCTCCTGTTGGGAGATTGGCATTTGCAAAGTATATGCAGAGAGATCGGATTGCCGGTTCACCTGAGAACTTGCCGGAACATCCAGATTGAGTTGAAAAGGAGTCCCGAACTCATCTACCAGGGAATGCACGGTCAGGTGAAGATCCGCGTTTAACTCAAGGTTGTTGGCAATGTCCAATGTAAGCATTCCCGTATTCAGAACAGCCTGTTCAACTTTCGTGTCCGCCTGAAGAGCAACGGTGTCCGCATCCTGAATGGTCTGGCCTGGTATTTGGGCGGTGGCGGAGGTGACTTTCAAATTATCCCCCTGGTTATGGATCTCCGCGGTAATAGAAAAGCCGCTGGCAAGCTCTTTCTGTGTGATATCGACAGGCCCATCCGAACCCTCACTATGACCGGTGACCGATACCGTTATATCGCCGGTGAATACTTTTCCAGAGATATCGAGGCTCTGTGTCTCGTCTCCGTTGGTTGGGATGCGGTTGGTAAATTCCACCGAGTCAATGATGCTCCCTTCACTGTTCTCCAATATCACCGTGATGGGGGCTCCAAGCGGTATGAACATATTATTATGAACGGTGATGTCGAGGAAGCCGTCGCTGATAACGGCTCTCCGGAATGAATTGAAGCTGATCGACTTCGTCTGGGGCTGAAGATCCTTCTCAACAATAGTGGTGGTAACGGTGTCCTGGGAACTCAGGGCGGTTTCGATAGGATCGATAATCGAGCTGGGCATGATGTCCCGGAACGCGAAGCTCTCGGTTTCAAAGGGAGCCGGGGGGGCCAGAGAGATCGTGTCGATGGCTTTCGATCTGGATTTTTGAACCTCATTGTAGTCCAGCTGCTCGTCAATAATTACCGAATCGATGTCGAATGCCTTTTGAAAGGCAAAAACCGAGTCCGAAGAGCCCTCTTCGAGTGCGGTAGTAGTTAACACCGTATCACTCAGTATATCATCGAAGTAGATGGTCTGCTTCAGCAGGGGCACCTCCAGATTAACGGACCAGGTCGGAAAGTTCAACTGGGTGGGATTCTCAATATAGCAGCCCGCAAGAATAGCCAGCGCCAGTACGACTATGATAGTGATTTTTTTGTGCATAATACCATCCTCACACTTGTAATGCTTTCGGTTGAAGTGAAAATAGCTCTGTTTTGAAAGAGCACTTATGTATTCGGAACCTGACCGGAAATGCGATCCGTTTCCCTATACCTGTGCGGATTCACCTCCCCGGCAGGTTTCAGCTGATCACTGTCGTTCACTTCCGGTTCGTCTTCTCCGACGGATATGACATCCGGGGGAAGAATCAGCAGTTATCCTCTGGTGTTACTGAAGTTAGGATCTATTTGGAAAGTTTGTATGATTTTCATCACAGAAATCAGTGACTTTATTCGATTACCCTCCAGAAACGTGCGACACTCCAATATTTTTGTAATGTCGATCATCCTGTAAGTTACCTGTAAGTTATAAGAATAAGTTGCTTATATACAATAGAAAATTAAAAAATATTTGGATTCAGATGGTGATTCTTGCACTACATCATTGAATTTATTAGGAGTTATATTATCATATAAAATTCCGGATTCGTAGAATGAATCGCCGGTGTTATGGTGTCTGTCTTCCTGGTGTATTATGAATCAGAAAATTCGGCGTGATAATGAAAGAGAGGAGGTCTGCAGATGTTGCAGACCTCCCTGCAAACTGGTAACGATACAGCCGGATTCAGAACTTAGAATACTAATTCCTGTCCGACGGCGAGCGAAAATCCGGTGGCGCTATTGAAAAAGCCGCCGGTCTGCGAAAATCCGAACAGGAGAGAGTAGTGTGAGAATTCCAAACCGAATCCGGCCCCCCATTCAAATTTATTCAGGTTCCCGTTGGTAATACCGAACCGAATGGGGAACCATTTGAGCGGTCTGAGTTCGCCGGCAAAGGATATCCTCGGTTGAGTCGGCGAGATCAGTAAATCGGACAGACCCAGTTTGTAATTGACAAAGAGGCGAACTCGTGAGAGCAGATCGTACTGCACACCGGCAACAAGATAAGATGGGTAAGGCGTAGTGAAGCCGCTGGAGGCATAGGAGGTGTCCGCAGTGAGGGCGTTTGTCATCAGCGAATCAAGATTGGAATCGTAGAGATCCTGCACCTCTGTGGACAGGTTAAAGGCATAATGATGCGTTTGGGTATAATCATCTGTCCATGTGATTGATCCCATAAGATTATTCAGGGCCAGGCTTCCGGTAATGCGGTCTGTTAATCGGGAAGAAATCCCCAGATCGAAAGCATAGCCGTATCCACCCAGGGTATACCTGGCTATGGCATTTCCATCGGCAACGATGCGATCCCGGTAGGTGGTCAATCCTCCGGAAAAGCTGTCTGTGGCGGCATATGCCAATCCGGCAATGGCTTTCACGCCCACTCCCAGAGAAAATTCCGGAACGTACGGGAGATGGATGGGAAATCCATGAGCCACCGAGAACGTTGCAGATGAGAGGCTTTCCACATGAAATTCATTGAGGGACACCACATCATCGAACTGTATCCCCTCTAACAGCAATTCCGGAATGGATTTTGGCAGGACCACAGAGTTGAGCACCTGGGTATCCAGGGCGATGGCCGTTCGGCCTATGGACATACCCAGCAGACGAAGATATATCTGGGGATCAAGGCGCCAGCCGTCCTCCGGGAACACGGAAAGTATCTCCTCTTTCGCTGCCTCATCCAGCATACCACCCTGGCGGAAATTGTTATCGTACCAGGAGGCTGAGACGGAGGTGTTTCCCAGATAAACCGATGGGAACGGGATAAAGGGTAAAACGCCGAAACTCAGTGAAAATCCGGGATTGTCTTCATAGCCGAGGTTCGCAGGATTCCATCCGATAGCATCCGCTCCGCGCGATTGAGTGGCATACGTTTGTGCGTAACCAATACTGCGCGGGCTCAAATAGGTCTGGCTATACCCAGTGTCTGCAATGAGCAGTGATAAAATGACGGCTAATATGTGTCGCAATTTCATAATGGTTTCTCCTATTCATTTTCGGATGCCAGATGGTCGTTGAGATACTTCACTGATCCGGAGAGTGAGATAAAGAGCGAATCCGTGGAGCGTACTTTAGTCGCCAATCCATTGGATTGCCCGATCACACTGACATTGGTCTTGAGATAGATCGGTTCCTGGAACAGGGCAATCTTCGAATCATTCAGTACGACGGAATCCACCTTCGATACTGCGTTGTCAGGATCACCGGGATCAATTCGTAGGATGACCAGGGTATCTGGTTTAATGGATGATCCGCTGTGGAAGGTATTGGTATCAGGGGCAGCAACCACTTCCACGGTGGCACCGAACAAGAATTGGTTCACAATATCAGTGTACAGTATAAACTCTTCGACTTGCTCAGGGATGTCTGCGCTGACTTCCTGGGGATCAATTTCCTGGCTGATGTCCTCACTGATTTGGAAAGAAAGCGGTGCGAGAATATTCAGGGTCCCTGCAGCATATTCGCCTTTCGACACGGTCGCCGACTGGACGCCGTCACCAACGCGGGCAGCACCGGCGGCCACAAACTTTGTCGGATGCAGATTAATAAAATCTTCCGCCTGATCGATCACCAGCGTGGACTGTTGTGTGATATCCCAGTCATTCACGACGATAGAATCGGATTCGCCCTGATTGTTGTAGGCGGAAATAGACAGGTCAAGAAATACCGGGATCTGGAGATTCGTTTCGAAATTCAGGCTCATATCGACATCCTGGAGATCGATACCATCCAGCTCCTCCGGCAGGGTCGAGATTTCCTGTTCAACGGTATCGATCTTAATTGTGATTGGCTCAACGATCCCGGTGATATGGGCAAAATTTATATCGGTCAGTCCGAGGTCAATTCCGAGAGAGTCATCGAAATTAATAGTCATCCGCTGTTCGGGATCCAGGTTGATACGCGATTCGTAATGCAACGACTGCTGTTGGCCGTCAATCTCGATGGTATGGTTGCGGAGATTGAACACGGAAGATTGCTGGGCTCCCAGCGGCGGCAGTGAAATGGTTTCCGCGAAGCTGGATTGATCGGGTTCATATAATTCATCGATCGAGAGAAATACATCCGCCATCACACCCATGTTATTAGTAATGGTGATGGCCAATTGCCCTGAATCAAGCAGCGCCTCCTGAATTTGATGACCGGTTTGGAGTGCGATGGAGTCGGTTTCCACTATCGCATTGGAAGTAAAGTATCCGGTAATCGAAGAAAAAGTGATGTTCTGCAGGTTAATTTGCACATCGATGCTATCGTTTTCCTGGATAGTGGCGAGATTGGGATCGGTGGCCGCCGTGAGAATTTCATAACTATATTCCAGCTGTTGTGCGGCCGTATCCATGTTCAGGGTATAGGGGGACAGGTCGATACTGGTCTGATTGTCTGTTTGCGCAGTCAGCTGAATCGTTGTTTCCAGCGGATTATTCTGGTTATCAACCAGAGATGGAATTGAAAGCGTGACTTCCGAGTTCAGATCGATGGTATTCTGGACATCAATATCGAGGCTTCCTGTGGAAATTTCGGCTGACTCGATCTTGGCGTCGGAATTCTGCAGCGCGACCGTATCGGTGTTTGCGATCATCTGGGAAGGAATTTTCGCCGTCGCCGCGGAGACAACCATATTTCGTACATTGGCTTCCAGGGAGAATCCGCTCTGCAGATCGGCATCGGTTAGGGTAACCGGCTGTTCCTGTGAGCCGTCGGATTCTCCGTTCACTCGCACGCCATTAATATTGGAGAGGGTTTTCCCGGCCAGATCGATGGTTTCGGTCGCGCTGGAGTTTTCCGGAATGTACTCTGAGAAGGAGACTGTCTCTTGAACTGAATTGGCGATGGTATCCATAAGACTCAGGGTGAACGGCTTTCCGAATGGAATCACCATGTTATTGTACACGGTCACTTCAATGGTGCCGGATTCGAACGTTGCGCCCTCAAAATCACCAAATGAGAATGCCTTGGTAACCGGTTCCAAGTCCGTACTGGGAATGCTGTCAACTGTGGCCGTTCCTCCGTTGATTTGGATGGCCGTTCTGAGGGGATCTACGAGGGCAGCCGGCATAATTTGCTCAAATATGAATTCGGTGGTGGTGATGGGACCGATATCGGCCAGCGCGACTTTCCCGATTTCTGCATGGGCTGATTTGGGGGTGGATTCAATAGTGACAGCATCGATCGATTGTGTGAACGATTGAGTAAGATTGTCAAATGCCAGTTGGTTATCAAGGCGGGTGGTATCAATCTGGATATCTTTTTGAATGGCATAAAGCGAGTCGCCATCGGTATCAACTACTTGCGTAATAAGGGAATCATCCAGAATATCTGAAAAGCCCATATGTTGTTTGTACAGAGGGACATCCAGCTGCACCGGCCACATGGGAAAGTTCGTCTGGGTGGGATTGTCAATATAGCAGGCACCGATCCACAGAAGAGCCGCACCGCTTAGCAGAATCAGTAATTTTCGCATGCTTTTTTCTCCTCGCCATAGGAATTTGTTTGTTGTCGTGAGACTAATATCGACGAGGAATCTGGATTTCTTAATGCAGAAATGATTTATGGGTCGTTCACTTGATCTGGATCATAAAATCACAGAATTGTCCCCGATGTGTCCCAGTAAACAGGCAGCGCGTTCCGTATCGAACAGTTGGTTCGGTAACAATTGCGCAAGGCCGGTATCAGACTGATCGGACGGGGTCGATTGCAGACTTTCCGCTTGTAATTAACGTGGAAGAAACCTAGCTTCCCTGAATTAATTCATGGGAATGAACAGGAGGAGCGACAATATATGTCAGACATTGCAAAAAAATGGGCACTCATATTGGGGGCGTCCAGTGGTTTTGGGAAGGCAACGGCGCTGGAGTTGAGCAGGCGCGGGTACCATATCTGCGGTATCCATTTTGATCGCAAAGCAATGCAACCGCAGGTAGACGCAATTATCGAGGAAATTACCGGGAACGGGGTTGAGGCACTCTTTTTTAACAGGAATGCCGCGGATGAGAAATTGCGGGCGAAAACCCTGGACGAGTTGGGAGAACACATTTCGGATGATGAGGTCCCCTCCCGGGTTATGGTTGTGTTGCATAGTCTCGCCTTCGGGACCCTGCGGCCCTTTATTTCAGACGATCCCAGTGAGATTATCAACAAAAAACACCTGGATATGACCCTCGATGTGATGGCCAATAGTCTGGTATATTGGGTGCAGGACATGTTTACACGTGATCTGATCAGCGCCGGCACGCACGTTTTTGGGATGACGAGTTCGGGAGGGCATGAAGTGTGGCGAACGTATGGGGCGGTTTCTGCGGCAAAGGCAGCGCTGGAATCCCATGTGAGACAGCTGGCCTTTGAACTGGGGCGTTTTGAGATTTCTGTGAATGCTATTCGGGCGGGTGTTACGGATACTCCGGCATTACGAAAAATACCTGGACACGACGACATGCTGGCCCGTGCCGCACAGAAAAATCCGGGCGGACGATTAACACGCCCGGAAGACATTGCCAGGGTGATTGCTGATTTAAGTGACGGCGGAAATACCTGGATGACAGGAAATATCATCGGAGTAGATGGCGGTGAGGATGTCGCCGGCTAGCAGCCTGAACTGTTCCCGCCATTCGGTTCTTTGATGTTTATAGTAGAGTAGCTTACTTTATTAAAACCAGCACAATAAACGATTCAGACAAGCAATAAATATGATGCAAGAGGAGTTACAACTCAGGCAAGAAATTTACCGCGATGATGTCGAACAGATGACCGAATGGATGGATGACGACGAAGTAGTGGAATATCTGAATGAAGAACAAAATGTCGCTGATACACTCAGGCGAACCCTCCGACAATCCAGTTTGCCAGTATTTTCCCATCAGTTCAACCGGAACGGTAGATTTTATTTACTCACACGTCCGGAGTATGGTCCGATCGGGTTTCTGCGACTGGTGCCGAAGGCGGAGGGGGCCGAAATAGTAATCGTGATCGGTGATCGCTCTCAGTGGGGGGAGGGCTATGGTTCCGCGGCAATCCGGAAGGGATTGCACCTGGCCTTTCTTGATTGGCGAAAAAACCGGGTGATCGCAAAAATACATAAGATGAATCAACGGTCTATCCATGTGTTCAAGCAAGCGGGCTTCACCAAAGATACCGAACTGAATGCAGAGATAAAATTTTCACTGACCGTCGATGAATATCTGGGAGATTAACCCAGCCCGTAGTCCGACGAGACCCTGATAATGACGATTAATCTTTCACCCGGAAAGTTCTGCAGGACCGCAGATTGGGTACAATTAGCGGGTTTATTGGCTCACGGTTAACGGAAAATAGAGGGTGATTGTTGTGCCTTCACCCGGGGTGCTGTCCACTTCGATTTTCCCGTTATGATGATTCACGATACCATAGACTTCCGACAGCCCGAGCCCGGTTCCCTTCTGTTTTTTCGTAGTGAAAAATGGGTCGAAGATTTTCTCCATGACTTCTTTGGTCATCCCGATGCCGGTATCGGATATCCCGACTTCAATCTGATTCCGAACCTGATCAGTCCATATGGAGATCACCCCGCCCACTTCGAGTGAGTCGATGGAATTGAACACAATGTTCACCAGAGCATTTCTCAGTGCGACTTTATCTCCCGAGATAGCGGGCACCTCATTCAGCCGTTCTTCAAAGATAATCTGGTAACCATGCTTCTGTTTCACCCGGTCGGACTTGGTTTTAGAATAATCGATCACCTCCTCGATTATGCCGTTTAATTCTACGGGCTGGAAGGTTTTGTTAGTCACCTCTTCGCGATCCCGGGTAAAATCCTGCAATCGCCGGATGGTATCTATGGAAGCCTCGACTGCCTTCTCAATGGTCTGTAATTCCCCTGAGAAGGCCTTGTCCTGTATTTTCTGACCCAGTAACTGGACCTTGCCAAGAACAATGCTCAACATATTGTTGAAATCATGCACTATACCCGATGCCATGCGACCCAGCGCTTGTAATTTCTTATCTCTGGTTAATTCCATTTCCTCTTTTTGCCGTGAAGAGATCAGGCGGTCAATAATCGTAAATCCCTGCAGCAATTCATCGTCATCTTTGTAGGGATAGGTGCGAAGTTCAAAGAACTCTCCCCGCTCGGTATCATAGTATTCCAGGGGAATTACCTCATTATTCTGGAGGGTCGCCGGGAGAGGACAATCATCGCAGGGCGATTCCTTTCCGCGTAAAATTCTGTAACACTTATTGCCCTCGAGACTTATACCGGCTCCAAAAACCCACATAGCCGCTGCGTTAACCCGTTGAATTGTATAGTCAGGTGAACAGATAATCATAAAGTCCGGAATGGCGTCAAAGACCTGATCCGGAATATCCAGTGTTGCCAGCTCCCGGACGGATTCGGATTTTACTGGATATAAGGATAATGAAAGTTCCTGGTCTTGCGGTTGGGACGAAAGATAGGCGTAAATAATAACTTCGTCGAATTGTGTGGTATTGAACTGTGGACTGGCCGTCAGGTGGATTAAACGATTCTTCCGGGATTGGTCTCTTATTATCTCCAGGAGAGAATTATTGTGAGGGGCAGTGAAATACTTGTTAATAGAGTTGTGTTCTGTGGAACCGTCGACAATCCATTCCTGGAAAGTCTGATCCATCTCCACTATAGTTCCGTCAGCTCTATTGACAGTAATTTTTGATGAAAGCATACTCTATAATTAACCCGATACGAAATCCCCATCGCAACACATTTGAATGATGGCGATGAACTCAACTTCGTGGCTGAAAAAACATTCAGGTTCCTGACCGTTTCCTGTTTTCACTCCCATTTTCAGAAAGCAGACTATATGGGTTCGCCCATCAGAGTGTATGCAGTAATTTGGTAAACTCCATAAAACTGAGTAAGCGCAACAGAGGCAAAGTTAATTAAAATAACCAGGCTCGTGTACTAAAAATTCAAGCCAACATTGTTAATTCATTCTGGAGCCTCTTCGTGCGCTGATCCGCATCCATCGCCTGTGAGTACTTGATTGCCTCCCGGAGATACTCTCTCTGGAGGCGTGGTTCCAATTGATTCTTGGCCAGACGACTCAGTTCGTAATAGGTTTCTGAAAGGTTCAACAAATTATCGTATCGCTTATTGAGCATTAAGCTAAGCTGAAACTGCGATTCCGCCAGGTCATACTGTAGCTGCTCTCTGTACAACATGCCAAACACTCTATAGGTATCGGCAAGGCTGACAGAATCCTGTAATTTCGCGAAGATTGCAAAGGCTTTTATGGCATCAGCGTGAGCTTTCTCGAATGCCCCATTCCGAACCTCCACGTCAGCCAGGGCCAAATGAATCAGTCCGAGCAACCGGTGAAAACTGTGCGCCATCGCCAGCTGCTTAGCCTCTTCGAGAACCTGTTTCGTCTCTGGAAATCTGTGCAGGTTGCGCAGGGTGATTCCTTTACTAATAAGGGTGTTCACTTTGATATGCGACTGAGCATCCGAAAATTGTACAAGGATATCATTAAATATTGTCAACGCTTGTTCTGAGTTTCCCTGGATATCCTCTATGACGCCTAAGTTCGACTCAATACTGAGATTCCCGGCAGTTGAATTTGATAAGTCTTCACGCAGGGATTTAATGAGGTATTTCGCCCGGGTAAAGTACCGTTTTCCTTTCGCCGTTTCCCATTGTTCGAAAGCAAGGATGCCAAGATTATTATACGCATTCAGCAGTCCGATTCGATGGTTCAGTTGTTTATAATAAGGTAAAGCTTTGAGGGTATGAACCCGGCTGGTCTCCCATTCATTGGCTAAAAAAGCCAGTCTTGCTTTCAGCATCAATAAATCCGCTTGTTTGGAGAGATCCATTTCCGGTATGATACTGCTTAAGTACGACAGGGCGGCCCGGGCTTTTTGAAATTCACCATGTTGGAGACAAAGATTGACAATCTGGTAATGCGATTCAAAAAGCAGTTGACCTGATGTGGACAGCTGAGAACGGAATAGCGAGAGCAAATACGCATAATCGATCTCCCGAAAAATATTGAGCTCGATATGCTCGGAGGTATTCTCCCAGTGGACCTTTAAGTAGTTTTCCTGGTGTTTCTTGACATAAATGAATTTCTCGATGATTTGTTGACTGCCGTATTCGAGAATGATATCAAACAAATCCTCAAAGAACGGGGCGACAGATTTTTCTTTGCTGGCGGGAAACGTTTGTAATTGATTCATACCAATCCACTATCATCCCTGAAATCTTTGAATCGAGCTGTTAAGTCATTGCCCCCCACTTCTTCAGCCATTCACCCTATTGATGGATCTTCTCCCGTGCACCCCGGATTGTGAACTGGCTCAACCAGGGTGGAGCCGTTCCCGGATGTACCATGAGCCGATCGCCGGTGTGCAATCCGGTGTCCGGAGAAGTTACGATCCATTGAATTTACTGCCATCGAAGGTCCTTGGTTTCAAGTGACTCGGATAAAATATATGACCTGCATGAAACCTGTTCCAGTGCAAAACCGGAAGCTGTGAGCGCCCGAGTTTCTCTCAAGAGGTTTCCATCGTTGCAGTAGGTAATATGAATCAACTGGAGTGTGGGCACCGCACACCAAACGATCATACCGAACTCAACTTTATTCCATCCAGCACCAGCCATGGCGGGAGAAATTCGATAACCTGATGATCTAATTCCAGTAACCGCCATCGTGTATGATTTAGGTGTAGTGTTTGTCCGGATCATCGTAATTGACGACGGCATTCGCACTGCCGCTCACCAAATCTTTGCCAATCGCTAACGTTGGGGTATTCCCCTCCTGAAACTCAATGTGCTCAGAGTGTGGTTTGAATTCAAAGTCATCTTGTTTACCCTGACTGAAGCCAAAGATCACAACATCATCCGCGCTCACATAAATAGCAAAGGTCAGTGGTATGTCTGCCTTCAGGGTACGAGGTGGAATTTCAATGTAGCTCCCCCCGGTTTGCTCACCGCCGACCCGGCCCCTGGTCTGCGCATTTATCTGCCTCCCGTGCAGAATCACCCCGTTGTCCTTTGCCCGGGCCAGCCCGATGGCCATTCGTGAGGCCGGTAACCGCTGAACAGTAACGGTGATGGGTTCCGAAGGCGTTTTAACAACTGGAAAGTACACCGAACCCGAGTGCCATCACGATAACAATCATCCAGTTTACATGTTTTATGACACCCTCCTTACTCATATGGTACTGCCTAAATTAAATGAATTAGAGATCCCTGAACGGATAAGTATCGCAAATTTTATGCCTGAGTTATTACAACAGGACGGGTGTAACTGTGGAATGGAGTTGTTAGCAGTAAATGGTGGATTATCAAATGCTTAACGTAGATTATTTCGCTTTGGCGAGTGCCGGAAGGGCATAGTGAAGTGATTAAGGTACTTCACTCAGGCCGAGCGATATGATCAATTTTTCCGGTGAGTCAGGTTGCGACCAGGTCTCCGTATTTTTTCAACCGGTAGCGAAAAGTACTCCGGGTCATACCGAGCAGCTCGGCCGCTTTGGCTTTGTTCCCCTTGGCAACTCTGAGCGCTTCGGAAAGATACTGTTGTTCCAGCAGCTCGAAATCGATGCCCTGCGGCGGGATGAGCTGTTTACTATTAGATGACGGGCTCCCTGGCGTCCCTCCGTTTACCTGCCCGGGAGTGAGTGCAAGGTGATGTTTATCAATCGTCCCGGTTTTTTTCAACAACACCGCCCGTTCAATCACATTCCGAAGTTCCCGAACATTCCCGGGCCACCGATGGTTCATGATAATTGACATGGCCTCTCCTGTGAATCCGGCGACGTCAAAGTTAAATTCATTGTTGAACTGGGACAGGAAGTGATCTACCAGGAGCCTGATGTCATCACCGCGCTCCCGCAGGGGCGGCAGGTCGATGGTAACCACGTTGAGCCGGTAATACAGGTCTTCGCGAAACTTCCCCTGTTCCACCAGATCTTCCAGATGGCGGCTGGTTGCGGAAATGACCCGCAGATTAATCGGGATATCCTCAATGCCACCTACACGCCGAATTTTTCGTTCTTCAATGGCATTGAGCAGCTTGGCCTGGAGCGCATGATCCATATCGCCGATCTCATCCAGAAAGAACGTCCCGCCATTGGCGACCTCCATCAATCCGCGTTTAGGTTGGCGTGCATCCGTGAAAGCGCCCTGCTCATAACCAAACAATTCGGATTCCAACAACGTGGGCTGAATAGCCGCGCAGTTGACTTCCACAAACGGCACCTCGCCCTTCTGGCTGTTGGTATGGATTACGCGGGCTACCATTCCCTTCCCCGTCCCGGTTTCTCCCCGAATCACAACTGGCGTAATCGTCGATTCGCTCACCATTTTGATGGATTCGAACACCTTTTTCATTCCGGACGAATTGCCAATGAGTCCGCCGAACCCTAATAATTTTCGCTGCTGATCAAACAGGTAAGAGAGGGTGTCTCCATCCAGTTTCGATTTGATGGCCCGATCCACCACAAAACGGATCTCCTGGGGATTCAACGGTTTGTTCAGATAATCATACGCCCCCAGTTCCATGGCTCTCGTGGCAACCTGATCGTCCCCGACTCCGGTCATCATGATCGCTTCCACATCAGGGAATTGATCTTTGATAATACGCATGAGTTGGAGACCATTTTTCCCCGGAAGATTATAATCAAGAATAGCGATATCGATGAGCAAGGAAGGAAACCGGTCGAGGAATTCTTCCCCGTCTTGATAGGTGTAAATTTGCCGATCTCCGGATTTGAGCACCTGGCTTAAGAGGCCCCGGACCTGAGGATCATCCTCTATAATATGAATAACCACCATGGTGTCCCTGCACTCCCTGATCTATGGATTCTTGTGAGATTATGTTCGCCCCGGAACCGTGATAACCAGTTAAACGAATTCTGGATTTTCTCGTGCGCCTCTATTATCGACCACAGGTAAATAAGCTTTAATAGTCACGATTTCTCTCAGACTCGAACAATCATGGGTGTCAAAGGAACAAACCACCGAACTCACTCCCGCTCTCCGACTGTTCAGTATTGACAATTTTTGCTAAAATTTCGCATAAAAAATCATACAATGCCAGGAGGCGGAATATTTTACCTATCACAGGCTATTATAGGGTAAAATTTGCCTCTGGTTACCGGTATTTGCCATTCAATTCCACGCTGGGATACGAGAGCGACGGGTCGATTATCCACAATATGTCACCGGATATCACCACCCAGGAGATCATCGCCTCCCTCAGTCAGTTTCAAAAGGTGTGCCTGATGGGCCGGTTCAGCCTGTGCCGGAGAACACCTGAAGGTGCTCATCCCCTTGTTTTGTCGGAGTTCCACGAATGCCGCCCTGGTCATTCAGTAATTGCTGGGCTCCGGTGAGGTGATTGATGAGTCCCGCATAATTATCCGGATCGTGCCATTGATCCTGCTCACCGCCCAGCGGATAGAGGATATGCTTGCTCCCGTGGTAATCCAGTGCTACCGGATCCGGACCTGCCAGCAGCATATTCATGCGCTCGGTGGAACCCGGGGGGTAACCCATATGATGGTGATCGTAGGTAACCCAGATACAATCGACAATGTTCAGGGCGGGTGGCCGCACGATGCTGTACATTTTCCCGCACTGGGTTCCGGCTTCTTTATAATGGCGGACATTTCCACCCCAGCCATCAGCCATGGAGAGGATGCCGTAGGAGTGTTTTAATACTCCGGTGATTCCTGTGCCATCGTGGGTCTTCAGCACGGGAATATTTATGAGTTTCAGATTTTGCCCATATCCGGACCCGTTCCAAATTCCTTCCCGCAGCTCGATTCGATGACCCCCTGCAGTCGTGAAGCAGGGATAGGACACCCGCTGAGTGTTTCGTTTGCGATAACCATCCCGCTTATGATTATCCCCCGCGATGAAGGTTTCGCGGATGGGATCCAGGAGATAGGAACTGACCGGAGCATCCGCAAAGACCGAGTGCACTAACTTATCCACGGTCAGCTGCTGATGTTCCGAATTGACAACCACCCCGGCGACCTCCGGGTGATCTTCATAGCGGCCCCAGGCCCGTGGATCCCCATTGAACCCACCCTGGCCCTGGCCGTTCTCAAAGATGACCACTTCTCCGTCAAACCCGTCCGGATGTTGCAGAATACGATGAATCAGGCCGCGCACCACATCAGTGTTGGTCGCTCCGCGGCACTTCCACTGGGCATTCACTTTGATGAGCACCACATCATCTTTGTGAATCAAGCCATTTGCACCGCTCCACCGGGCGTCTGCTCCGGATTGATAGAGCGGCAATCCATGATGCGCCAGGAGATCCAGGAGAACGTCCATGCCTTCATGGCGAAGTGCGCCGTCATGCTTGGGTATATCAGTGATTTGAAATACTGGCGAGGGGTCGTTCGCCCCGAATATGGAACGCAGCGAGGCGCCGCCTATGAGATAGGCCGTAGCGCCGGCCAATGTGACGCGCCTCAGAAACTCCCGCCTGGTAAATTGATTCATGACAGTCACCGTTCCTTTCTTGTTTGAACTTTGCGTCTATTCCTCTATGCCTTTCTTCCTTGATGCCTGCCATGTCGAACGATATATAAGGTCAATCCGCTGTGGTAACCGATTGCGCTGACCCGACCAAAAACGGATCCACCGGAGCGGTCGGGAGGATGATGTCTCCATTTATTCAGTAATCTAAATTAAATGTAATTCCGGACTGTTTGCAACCTAATATGAAAGAACGACAGCCTGACAACCGTCAGAAAATCTGCTAACTTTTTGCGGGATCAGTTTATATATTCACCGCGTATTCTAGTTATCTGATCATATTTTACAGGAAAACGGTGTTTATGTCCATACGGCAGCTCAATCGATTCTCCGTCTGTTTCATTGGAATTTTTCTGACGGCTCTCTTTGCGGGATGTGCACTTGAGGAACGGGGAGTGCCGGAATCCGGTTACCGATCCTGGGAGGTGTACGGCGGTCCGGGGTTTATGCATTATTCGACCCTGGATCAGATCAACACCGAAAACGTACATCAACTGAAGGTGGCCTGGACCTTCGAAACCGGTGACGCCTTCGAGGGTTCTGAACTGGAAGCCAATCCGCTGGTAGTAGACAGCATATTATATACAACGACCCCAAAATTGCGGGTGATTGCCCTGCATGGTGCGACCGGAGAATTGCTGTGGAGTTTCGATCCTTTTGCGGGTCGGGAGACCCGGGGAAAGATGCGGAACAGGGGAGTCACATACTGGAGCGATGGCTCGGACCGGCGCATCTTCTTCACCGCCGATCAGTATTTATATGCGTTATCGCTATCCGATGGAACACCGGTAGCAGAGTTCGGGAATGGCGGGCGGGTGGATTTGCGCGAAGGGCTGGGCCGGGATCCCGCGACGATCAATATCCGGGCTACCAGTCCGGGTGTGATATACGAAGATCTCATTATTATGGGCAGCGCCGTCAGCGAAGGGCTGCCGTCGGCGCCGGGAGATATCCGGGCCTACGATTGCCGTACCGGCGCCCTTCGGTGGACGTTTCATACCATCCCGCGTCCCGGTGAGCCGGGATACGAAACCTGGCCCCGGGATGCCTGGCGATATACCGGTGGCGCCAATAACTGGGCCGGGATGAGTCTGGACCGGGAGCGCGGACTGGTCTTCGCGCCCACCGGATCCGCCGCATTCGACTTCTATGGCTCGAATCGTATCGGCGAGAACCTCTATGCGAATTGTCTGCTCGCGCTGGACGCGGCCTCCGGCGAATTGGTCTGGTATTTCCAGGCCGTAAAGCATGATGTCTGGGATCGCGACTTTCCCGCACCGCCGAGCCTGGTGACTGTCAGGAACGGGCGCCGGCTCATTGATGCCGTCGCCCAGATTACCAAGTCCGGGTATGTGTTTGTGTTTGACCGTGATACGGGCAAGCCGCTGTTCCCAATCGAATATCAAACCGTTCCCCAGTCGGATGTGGAAGGTGAGGAGCTGTCGAACACCCAGCCATTTCCTGCGTTGCCTCCGCCGTTTGCGCGTCAACAATTTACGGAAGATCTGGTTACCACCCGGACTCAGGCAGCGCATGATTCGGTGTTGCGCCGTCTTCGGACACTGCGGAATGGTCCCCAATTCACACCGCCCGGCACGGAAGGTACTGTGATTTTTCCCGGTTTCGATGGAGGGGGCGAATGGGGCGGCGCAGCCTTCGACCCGGAAATCGGGATCTTATATGTGAATTCCAACGAAATGGCCTGGATCCTGCGGTTAGTTGAGCGCGAAGACACCGGACCGCGGGCCACCAGCCGGGAACTCTACCTGAACCAGTGCGCCAGCTGCCACCGGCGCGATCTGCAGGGAACCCCGCCGGAATTCCCTGCACTGGTGGATCTGACTGACCAGTATACTCCACAGAGAATGGACTCCCTCCTGACACACGGCTCCGGGCGGATGCCGTCGTTCTCCCATCTTTCGGAGCAGGAGAGGGATGCCCTGGTCAGGTATGTTCTCGATCGGGAGAATCGGATGGTGGAAACATTTATCGATCTGGACAGCCCCTATGACCTCCGGTATACTCACGATGGCTATAACAAATTCCTGGATCCCGAGGGCTATCCGGCGGTTCAACCTCCCTGGGGAACCCTGAATGCTCTAAATCTTGATTCGGGGAAGTACGTGTGGCAGATCCCCCTGGGGGAATATCCCGAGCTGGCGGAGCAGGGATTGGAGCATACCGGCAGTGAAAATTATGGCGGCCCGGTGGTCACCACCGGAGGTGTATTGTTTATCGGGGCGACCATCTACGACCGCAAGTTCAGGGCCTTCGATAAGGAGAATGGCGACCTGATCTGGGAGACCACCCTGCCGGCAGCCGGAACAGCAACACCGACGACTTACCAGATAAACGGAAGGCAGTATGTGGTCATAGCGG
>Ga0102944_1000243_pt1 | contig 44511 bp, 30 predicted proteins | sample SalPonD_shore_MG_FD_78172 | JGI IMG/M metagenome (GOLD analysis project Ga0102944, IMG submission 78172) | Salt pond soil microbial communities from South San Francisco under conditions of wetland restoration - Salt Pond MetaG... | ecosystem: Environmental > Aquatic > Marine > Intertidal zone >... | reverse complement strand
CGATACGTGTGCCGGTTTGAGGTTGTATTTGGCGATGCGATAGCGCAGCGTCTCTCGTGTCGTCCCCAAGGCACGGGCCGTGGCCGTGACGTTGAAGCGGTTGCGTTCCAACGCGGTCTTGATGATATAGCGATCCATTTCGTCGAGCGACATGCTGCCATCGAGCGGGATGTGCATTGCGTCGCCATCGACGCTTGGTCCGTGCCCTGCATTGGCGATGTCTCCGGCACCGAGTTGGAGCCATTGTGCGGGAAAGTCCTCGCCTTGGGCAAATAATACGCAGCGCTCGACGACGTTGCGCAGCTCGCGCACGTTGCCGGGCCAGTTGTGCGAACGCAGGCGTTCCCAGACCTCGTCGGGCACACGACTGACCTGGCGTCCCGATTTGGCATTGTATTCGGCGATGAATTGAGGGACCAGCTCATCGAGGTCTTCGAGGCGATCGCGCAGCGGGGGCAGATGCAACCGGAAGACGCTGAGACGGTGATACAAGTCGCTGCGAAAGTCGCCGTCGCGTGCCTGGGCTTCGAGATCGCGGTTGCTCGCAGCGACGATCTGGACGTCTATCTTGATCTCGCGGTCTCCTCCGAGGCGCCGGATGGCGCGATCCTCGATCGCCTTGAGCAGCTTGGATTGCAACTCCAGGTCCATCTCGCCGATCTCGTCCAGAAACAGCGTCCCGCCATTGGCCTGTTCCATCAGCCCGCGCCGGCGGCCCTTGGCGCCGGTGAATGCCCCCGCCTCGTGGCCGAACAGCTCGGATTCGAGCAGGTCGTGGGGCAGGGCGGCGCAGTTGAGCTCGACCAGCGGACCCTCGGCCCGTTGGCCGGAGTGGTGTAGGATGCGCGCGGCCAATCCCTTGCCGCTGCCCGTCTCACCGGTGATGATGAGGGCGCTGAAGGGGACCTCGGTCAAGCGCGTGAGCATGGCACGCACCTCGTTCGCGGCCGTGCTGTGGCCGAGAAAACTCTCGGGGGAGTGTTTGCGCGTGAGCGCATCGGCCTCGTCGCGCAGGCGCCGCTGGGCGCGGGCCGAGCGGGCGGCGCCGGCGACCACCAGGTCCAGGCGCTCCTGATCGCAGGGCTTTTCCAGAAAATCGAATGCGCCGAGGCGAAGCGCCCGAACAGAGTCGGGTACCGAGCCGTAACCGGTCAGGAATAGCCACTCCCCGCTCGGCACGCGGCTGCGTACCGATTCCAGCAAGTCCAGGGTATTGCCGTCCGGCAGGCTCATGTCCGATAGCACGACCAGCGGGTCGAGCCTCTGATCGAAGAGTACCCGGCGCGCGCTGTCGATATCCTGCGCCAATACCACTTCCCAGCCGTGGTGGCGGTAGTGACGCTGGAGCTCGCCGCCGAGCAGAGCTTCATCTTCGATTACGAGTAGGGTGTCAGCCATGATTCTCCTTGCAGGGCAAGATGAGCTCGACGCAGGCACCGCCCTCCGGGCGGTTGGACAGGCGAAGCTCGCCGTCGAGCTCGCGGGCGAAGCGGCGTACCATGCTCAACCCAAGCCCGGTGCCGTTGTCGCGCCAGGTTGCGAACGAGCGTATGCCGTTGTCGAGCAGATCCGAGGGTAGTCCGGGGCCGTCGTCGCATACCTGCAGCGTCAACTGCTGGCCGTCGCGGGCGGCCAAGACCTCGACCGAACCGGCACGGTCCCCGATCGCCTGAGCCGCATTGAGGACGAGGTTGAGCAGCGCCTGGCGCAGGCGTCCCGTCGGCAGTGGGCAGTGCAGGGTCGCGGGGACCGCATGGCGCAGCTCGATGTGCTCGGGTACTTGGTAGCGCACCAGCGTCAGCAAATCGTCCACTGTCTCGGCGAGCGGAACGTCGGTCAGTGGTTCCGGGACCTGGTGTGACTCCGTGAGTTGATCGTTTAACAGTCGGGTCAGGCGTTTCAGCTCGTTAATAACGAGGTCCAAACGGGCAGCCTGGTCGGGATCGGTGAGATCCCTGCGCAGATTGCCCAGCGCCATCTGTATCCCGGCCAGCGGATTGCGCAGCTCGTGAGCGAGGCCGGCGGCGACTTCGCCCACCGCGGCCAGCCGTTCGGTTCGGGCCAGGGTGCATTGCTGCTCGAGCAGGGCCTGGGCCGCAGTACGCACCTCGTTCTCCAGCGTGTGCTGGCGCGCCTGATGGTGCGTTTCGAGCTCGGCCAGGCGGCTGACCAGGTCGTTGTAGTTCTCGAACAACGGCTGCAGCAGCGGGTCGACCTGGCGCGGCGAGGTCGGCGTATAGTCCTGCGCGGCGAGCAGCGACATCAACGTGCCCAGATTGTTCAGCGGGACCAGGATGCGTTTTCGCAGGAAAAACAGGGTGACCACGATCAGCGTCGGAAAGGCGATCATCAGGACGACCGCAATCTCCAGCTCCATGCGCGTGTTGCGCTGCAGTGTTTCGAGCATGTGGTCGTGGGCGGACGTCTCCTCGGGCAGAATACGGCGCATCTGAGCCAGGCTGGCTGCGAGGGAGGCGCGCGAGGGCCGGTCCAGGCTCGCGCGGGCCTGGCGCAACCGTTCGGGGGTGGATGCGCTCAGATGGCCGTTCATCGCAATCAGCTGGTCGAGTTGATGTCGCAAGTGCTTTACTCGGGTCGGGTCTACCGGTTTGTTTTGACTCAGACTCTGTAGCAGGAGTTCCTGAAGATCGAGACTGGTCTGCTCCAGGCGACTGACTTCCGTCATATGGCTGTGCACGGGTCCCAGGCGCTGCAGGCTGCGCCATGACATGCCAACGAGCAGCGCCAGCGCTATGAGCAGCAAAACGGCAGTCAAGGCCGCGGGCAACCATACCGAGCGATAGAGAATGTTTCGCGTCATACGCTGTTGGCGAGGGTGGGCATTCATAATATTAGAACGGGCTTTCGCACCATACGCAAACTGCGGCGGAGCCGGACGATACGATCAGCCGCGCTCCACGTTTTCGTTGGATACACGCCCTCGGTTATCGTTTTCGGCCGCGTCGCGGTATCCGATCTGCGCCGTCTGCCTGGACGACGTGTCATGCTCGTACTGGGCGGGCTCGATTCTGGCGCGAAACACAACATATTGATACCCGCTGTAGATGAGTATGATGGGGATGAGCACTCCGATGCCTGTCAGCATGAACACCAGCGTCTTGCTCGAGGCGGCCGCCTGTCCCACGGTCACGCTCTGCGGTATGACATAGGGATAGAGGCTCAGGGCCAAACCGAGCAGCGACAGCACGACGATGGTGTTGCTCCAGAGGAAGGGAGCCCGCTTGCGTCGGTTGCGCAGCGCGCGCAGCAGCATCGCGAATGCGAATACCGCCGCGACCGGCAGCGGCAGCAAATAGTCCGCCGAACTCGATTCGAACCAGTTGTGCGCACCTTGCGGGTGTTGTAGCGGGGTCCAGAGGATGACAGCCGCGGCGGCGACCATCATGAGCCATGCGGCGGCCCAGGCGCGGCGGATGTTGCGCCGCTGTGTCTCGCCGCGCGTCTTCATGAGCAGGTACGTGGCGCCGAGCAGTGTGTAGCCGGTGCTCAGGCCCACGGCCACCAACGTCGAGAACGGCGTCAGCCAGTCCCACAGGCCGCCGGTGTAGATGCCGTGGCGAACGGCCAATCCCTTGATGAGGGCGCCGAGGGCATAGCCCTGCGCGACGGCGGCCAGGAGGCTGCCCGCACCAAAGGCGATATTCCATGACTGCGTGCTTGCGGCGCGTTTGCGCATCTCGAAGGCCACAGCGCGGCCGATGAGCCCGACCAGCATGAGTGCGATGGGGATGGACAGGGCGTGCAGTACCACGCCATAGGCCAGCGGAAAGGCGCCGAACAGCGTACCGCCGAGCACGATGAGCCAGGTTTCGTTGGCGTCCCATACGCTGCCGAGCGTGGACATCATCACGCCGCGGCGTCCCTCGTCGCGAGCGAAAAACGAGAGGATGCCAACGCCCAGGTCGAAGCCATCGAGCACCACATAGAGCGCGAGCATCAGGCCCAACAAAACGAACCAGGTGTTGGCCAGGAACAGGTGCAGCTCGTTCATGATCCGCTCCGCGTGAGCAGGGCGGGGAATCGTGACAGACGACGGGCCGGCGCCGGCCGGAGCCTGTGAGGCATCGCGGTCATCCCGAATCGGGTTCGGAGCTGGAGGGTCGGATCCGCAAGTGCCCGGGTCATTGCCGCGTGCCCATCATGCTCGTGCGTCAAACCGCCGCCGACGCGGCTGGATATCCGCCCTGGCCGGGGCTGGAGACCTCGGCCGGGAGAGGCGGGAAGGCGCCGGGGCACGTATCGGGCGAATGGGGCATCGTGCCAATCTCCTTGTCGGGCGGATTAGACCGGACGGATGCGTTATGATTCGGGTGGTCGGTCCGTCGACCGGCGCAACATCCTTATGCCAACAGCGAGGAGCAAGCGCTGTGCCAGGGGCAAACCGCGATAAAAAACAACAAGTAATGGCCGTAAACTGGAAACCAATTGGCATTTCGGTGGTCAAATCCACCGAATTCGGGGCAAAACCACCCCGAGCACGCCGCATCTGACGGGACCGGATCGGCACTGGAGGCCGCGCTGGCGGCTCGAGACCGGCCGATCGGCACTGGCCTCTCGATGCTGGCGGAGGTATAAATCACATTCGATTATGGCCGTCTCGGCGCGGTACCTGGACCGACCGACCGTGGCTCCCGATTCCCGGCGCGGACTCCGGGCTCAACGAACAGACCGTACCGGCTTGGACCGAGGGGGTGGAATCTTGGAAACTATGAATATTCTGGTCATCGAAGACAATCCGGATCTGGTAGCGAACCTCTATGACTACCTCGAAGGCAACGGCCATACCGTCGATGCGGCCAACGATGCCCATACGGGTCTTCGATTCGCGTTGGACAACCGCTATGACGTCATCGTCCTGGATCTGATGCTGCCGGGGATGGACGGCCTGGAGGTCTGCGAGCAACTGCGCGAGCGGGGCAACGAGACGTCGGTGCTGATGCTCACCGCGCGCGACACCCTGGATGACAAGCTGCAGGGGTTTGCCCACGGCGCGGATGACTATCTGGTCAAACCCTTCGCGCTGCAGGAACTGGAAGTGCGCCTCAAGGCCCTGGTCCGCCGGGCACGCGGCGAGACCACGCGCCGCTGCCTGGAGGTGGGCGACCTGAAGTTCGATCAGGACACCCTCGAGGTGACTCGCGGCGACAAGAAGATCGTGCTGCCGCCGATTCCGCTCAAGATACTCGGCCTGCTGATGCGTCAATCGCCGCGGGTACTGACGCGCCAGGAAATCGAGCGTGAGATATGGGGTGATGCGCCGCCCGACAGCGACGCGCTGCGTGCCCATATGCATCTGCTGCGTGCAGCGGTGGACAAGCCCTTCGATCGCGCCTTACTGCGTACCCTCCACGGCATCGGATATCAGCTGGTCGAACCGGATGCAGTTCAGGCGTAGTCTACGCCACCGAGTCGGTTTTTCTTTCGCGCTGTTTGGCGGGCTGATCAGCCTGCTCCTCAGCGCCGTGCTCTATCTTGGTACACAGGACATCGAGCGTGGTCTCATCGCCGAGACGTTAACGGCAGAGCTGGACGAATACGCCAACCGCTTTCAGGTGGACCCGCACAGCCCGCCGCCGTCGAGTCTGGCCATTCGCACCTTCATCGATTCCTCCAAGGTCAACGATGCGCCCGCGCCACCGCAGTTCGCCGCCCTGAAGGACGGTTTTCACCGCGTCGAATTTCAGGGTAAAAGCCACTTTCTGGTCATCGCCCGCCGCGGCGGCGATCGCTTCTTTCTGCTCTACGACGAGGCCCGGGCCAAGGAACGCGAGCACCGCTACCTGCTGTTTCTCGCCAGCGGCGTAGTCGCCATGACGCTGCTGTCGGCCGCGCTCGGTGGTTGGTTGACCGGACGGGTAATCTCACCCGTGGTCACGCTGGCCCGGCGCATCGGCGGGCTGCGCGCCGAGGATCGCCTGACGCCGGTAGCGGGCGATTTCACCAACGACGAGGTGGGCGAGCTGGCAGCCGCCTTCGACAAGTACCTCATGCGACTGCACGCCTTTATCGAACGCGAACGCTACTTCACCAGTGATGTCAGTCACGAGCTGCGCACTCCGTTGACGGTCATCAACGGAGCGACCGAAGTGCTGTTGGCCTCGCCGGGGCTGGAGGGGGCCGCGCGCGAGCGGGTAGGGCGCATTGCCCGGGCGGCGCGCGAGATGTCCGAGCTGACCGCCGCGCTGTTCACTCTGGCGCGCGAGGAGCGTGGGCCGGCAGGCGCTGCAACCTCCTGCTCGGTGGGAAACGTACTTCGGGACGTCATTGAAAATCACGCCTACCTGCTCAAGGACAAGCCGGTGGAAGTCGACATCGAACGCGAAGGCAATCTTCAGCTCCCGGTGGAGCGGGCGGTCCTGGCCATCGTGGTCGGCAACCTCATACGCAACGCCTTCGCCTATACCGAACGGGGTCGGATCACGGCCCGGGTGACCCGCCACGGCATCGAAGTCGAAGACACGGGCAGCGGCATGAGCCCCCAGGACCTGGACCGAGCCTTCGAGCGGTTCGCCACGGGTCCGCACAGCGGCGGCAGCGGGATCGGCCTGTCGCTGGTCAAGCGCATCTGCGATCGCTATGGCTGGGAGATCGCTATCGAGAGTCAACCGGGCACGGGCACCCGCACCTCCCTGCGGCTGGTCACAAGCGGTAACGCCGCCCACGTCAACCCTGTGTCCGTGACCTGAGCAGTTGCGCTTGTGCCCCCGCATGGCACCCCCTAATATTTCCTTGAACGGACCGACGCCGCCCGGGCGTTGAGGCGCCGGGTGGGCGTTGTCTTCGACTCGCCATTACTATATGGAATAACTGCCATGCTCCGTTTCGCTCTGGTTGGGCTCTCCGCGGCCGTGCGCTCTGCGCCGGCGCCGAGAATCACGTTGTTAACCTCCGTGCCCGGTTTGGTTCTGGCCCTGCTCGTGAGCGCGGGGCTCCCGGCGGCACCGGCCTTGGCCGACAACGGCAAGGATATCGTCGGCTGGGTGGAAAACGTGCGCCTGTTCCCCGGCAACGTCGAAGTCAAGGCGAAACTCGACACCGGCGCCAAGATGTCTTCGCTGAGCTGCAATTGCCTGCGGCCGTTCGAGCGCGACGGTGAGCAGTGGATAGGTTTTCAGATAGAGACCAAGAACGGAAAGCTGGCGAGCTTCGAGCGTAAGATCGTCGGGCACATCAAAATCAAGCGTCACTTCGGGCGGGTTCAGCGTCGCCCGGTCGTCGAGCTGGGGATTTGTCTGGGCAACGTATACAAGGTAACGCGAGTCAACCTCGTCGACCGATCCGGTTTTCGCTATAACATGCTGATCGGCCGTGACGATATGCAGGGGCATTTTGTGGTCGACCCGGGCGAGACCTTCCAGGCCAAACCCCGCTGTAAAGGGGACCTGAAGGTTGAATAAGCGCCATCTGTACGTTCTGTCAGCGGCGTTGACACTCATCGCGCTGATGGTGTTCTTTTTTAAGGTATTCGTGCTGCACTTCCCGCTGCTGCCCGATACCACCTCCGACAGCTGGGAGATCGAGGTGCGAGCGGCTTTTCGCGCCTACAACGCCCCGGTCAAGCTGTCGATGTACGTGCCGCGCAGCACGAGTCAATACGCGCTCATCGACGAGAATTTCATTTCCAAGGGCTATGGCTTCAGCGCGAAGAATGTCAACGGCAGCCGCAAGGTGATCTGGTCGACGCGGCGGGCAAGCGGCAATCAGGTACTCTATTACCGGGCGATCGTGCGGCGTGTCGCAGATGCCTATCCGGTCGTAAAAGCCGAGGCGGAGCCGGTCACGCCGGTCGGCTACGAGGGCGCCCACCGCGCGGCCGCCGATACTCTGATTGCCGACATTCGGGCCCATTCGGCGGACATAGACTCCTTTGTCACCGAGCTTCTCAAGCGTTTGAACAGCCCGGAAAAGGACGAGAGTGTGTCGCTGCTATTGGGCCGCAAACCGGACAACGAACGCCGGATCGCGGTCGCCATCGACGTGCTGGCCGAGGCGGGTATTCCCGCGCGTGTCGTCCACGGAGTACGCCTGCAGGAGTTGCAGCGCGATGTTGTCCCGGTCGCCTGGCTGGAGGTGGCGGAAAAGGGTGTCTGGCGCCCGTATGACGCGGCCAAGGGAACCGGCAAGCTGCCGGACGACTACCTGACGTGGTGGCGAGGCAGTGAACCGCTGGTTACCCTCAAGGGTGCGCGCGATCTAAAGACGCGACTCGCGGTACGTCTGATCAAGGAGTCGGCATTGAGCGGCGCGGCGATGCGGGGTCGGTTCATGACACCGGGCTTGATCGATTTTTCCCTGCTCAGCCTTCCGATCGAGACGCAGGCCGTCTACCAGGTACTGCTTCTGGTGCCACTCGGCGCATTCTTGCTGGTGGTGCTTCGCAACATTGTCGGCGTCAAGACCTTCGGCACCTTCATGCCGGTGCTGATCGCGCTGTCCTTCCGCGAGACGCAGTTGCTCTGGGGAATCATATTGTTCGCCCTGGTCGTGGGATTGGGTCTGACGGTGCGCTTTTATCTGGATCAACTCAAGCTGCTGCTGGTGCCGCGGCTGGCCTCGGTCCTGATCGTGGTTGTACTGTTGATGGCGATGATCAGTGTATTAAGTTTCAAGTTGGGTATCGAGCGAGGGCTGTCCGTAGCGCTGTTTCCGATGATTATCATGACCATGACCATCGAGCGCATGTCCATCGTCTGGGAGGAGCGCGGTGCGGCCGAGGCCATCGAACAGGGCATTGGCAGTCTGGCCGTGGCGGCGGCGGCGTATCTGGTCATGAGCATCGACTTCCTGCGACATCTCGTCTTCGTGTTTCCCGAATTGCTGCTCATTTTGCTCGCGAGCACGTTGCTGCTCGGGCGCTATTCGGGCTATCGCCTGACTGAACTGGTTCGTTTCCGCGCGATGACCCGCGAGTGAGATAGCATGTTCGATCGCATTCGCAAGCTGCGCGAGGCAGGGGTGCTCGGGATCAACCGGCGCAACGCGGACTACACGCTCGTCTACAATCCCCGGCGGCTCTATCCCCTGGTCGACGACAAGCTGCAGACCAAGCGTCTGGCCCTGGAAGCCGGCATGGCCGTGCCCGAGCTCTACGGCGTGATCAGTCATGAATACGAGATCAAACGACTCCCCGAAATGCTCGCACCTCATGCCTCGTTCGTGGTCAAGCCGGCCCATGGCAGCGGTGGCAACGGGATCGTCGTGATCACGGGGCGTATGCGCAAGATGTACCGCAAGGCCGGCGGTCTGCTGCTCAGTCCCGACGAGCTCGCCTATCATGTCTCCAATACGCTGAGCGGGCTGTACAGCCTGGGCGGCTATCCCGATCAGGCAATCATCGAGTACCGCGTGCAGTTCGACCCGGTATTCGAGGCCATCAGTTACCAGGGGGTCCCCGACATCCGAATCATCGTCTTCCTGGGCGTGCCGGTGCTGGCGATGGTGCGCTTGCCGACACGCGCCTCCGAGGGCAAGGCCAACCTGCATCAGGGCGCCCTCGGCGTGGGCGTCGATATCGCCACGGGCCGGACATTGACCGCCGTGTGGGGCAACGACACCATCGACGAACACCCCGATACGGGCAACCCCGTCAACGACGTGGCCGTGCCGGGGTGGGATGACCTGCTGCGTCTGGCCTCTCGCTGCTGCGAGCTGACCGCTCTGGGCTATCAGGGCGTGGATATCGTCCTGGACCGCGAGCGCGGGCCCCTGATCCTGGAGATCAACGCCCGACCCGGCCTGAATATTCAGATTGCCAACCGGACGGGGCTGCTGCATCGGCTCCACGCCGTGGAGCGCCATCACCGCGAGCTGCGCGACGTCGAGGCACGCGTGGCCTTCGCAAAAGCCCATTTCAGCCACGGCGACCGGGTCCCGGCGGCCCCCGCCTGAGTGAACTGCCTACCCAAGCCGGCCGCGTTGTATTATGCTTTGCAAGACAACGCGTTAAATGTCATAAAATCGTCATACTCCCATGGCCACGCCACCGCCGACCATCGCCCAGCCCCCTGCCATGCCCGACGCCGAAGCGCCCGGCCAGGTCGATCTCAAGCAGCCCGATCTGTATATCAACCGGGAGCTCAGTCTGCTCGAGTTCAATCGGCGGGTCCTGGAGCAGGCCAAGGACGAATCCACACCGCTGATCGAGCGGCTGAAATTTCTTTGTATCTCGACGACCAATCTCGATGAATTCTTCGAGGTCCGCGTCTCCGGCCTGAAGCAGAAGGTCGAGCTCGGCTCCGTGCAGGCCGGGCCGGACAACATGACACCCGCCGAGGTGCTCAACGCGATCAGCCAGCGCGCCCATGCCCTGGTCGAGGAACAATACCGGGTGCTCAACGAAGTGCTCATCCCGGAGCTCGCCGAGCAGAAGATTCGTTTCATCCGCCGCGGTGAGTGGAGCGCCTCGCAGGACGCCTGGTTGCGCAAATACTTCGAGGAGGAACTGCTTCCCGTCTTGAGTCCCTTGGGGCTCGATCCGGCGCACCCGTTTCCGCGCATCCTGAACAAGAGCCTGAACTTCATCGTCTCGCTGCGGGGAACCGACGCCTTCGGTCGCAGCGGCGGCATGGCGGTCGTACAAGCCCCGCGCGCCCTGCCGCGCCTGATTCAATTGCCGCAGGACAAAACGGACAGCGGCCCGCACGATTTCGTCTTTCTCTCATCGGTCATTCACGCCTACGTCGACGATCTGTTCCCGGGCATGACGGTCACCGGCTGCTATCAGTTCCGGGTCACCCGCAACAGCGATCTGTTTGTCGACGAGGAGGAAATCGACGACCTGCTGCGCGCGGTGGAGGGCGAGCTGGCATCGCGTCGCTACGGCGACGCCGTGCGCCTGGAGGTCGCGCACGATTGCCCCGAGGAGGGTCTGAGCTATCTTTTGAACAAGTTCGACCTCGGCCGGGACGATCTGTACCAGGTCAACGGACCGGTCAACCTCAACCGCTTGCTGGCCATTGCCGACCTCGTCGACCGCGCCGACCTGAAGTACCCGTCGTTTACGCCGGGACTGCCGGCGCAGCTCGCGCACAACAACGACATGTTCGAGCTCATCCGCAATCAGGACGTGCTGCTGCATCATCCCTTCGAGTCCTTTGCGCCCGTGATCGATTTTGTGCGCCAGGCGGCCACCGACCCTCAGGTGCTCACCATCAAGCAGACCCTGTATCGCACCGGACCCGAATCGGCCATCGTCGATGCGCTGGTTTCGGCCGCGCGCGCGGGCAAGGAGGTCACCGTTATCATCGAGCTGCGTGCGCGATTCGACGAGGAGGCGAACATTGCGCTCGCCAATCGCCTGCAGGAGGCCGGGGCACACGTCGTGTACGGCGTCGTTGGCTACAAGACCCACGCCAAGATGATCCTCATCGTACGCCGCGAGGCCAAGGGACTGCGCAACTACGTTCACCTGGGTACCGGCAACTATCATCCGCGCACCGCGCGGCTTTACACGGACTACGGCCTGTTCACCTGCGATCGGGCCATCGGCGAGGACGTTCACAACCTGTTCCTGCAGATGACCAGCCTGGGGAGGGTCTCGCGTCTGCAGAAGCTGCTGCAGTCGCCGTTCACCCTGCACGAATCCCTGCTCCAACGCATAGAGCGCGAGATTGAACATGCCCAGGCGGGGCGCGAGGCACGTCTCATCGCCAAGCTCAACTCCCTGGTCGAGCCGGGCATCATTCAGGCGCTGTACCGGGCCTCGCAGGCCGGCGTCGAGGTCGACCTGATCGTGCGCGGTATCTGCTGTCTGCGCCCCGGCATCGCGGACGTCTCCGAGCGCATTCGTGTACGCTCCGTGGTCGGACGCTTCCTGGAACACACGCGCGTGTATTACTTTCACAACGACGGACAAGCCGAGGTCTTCGGAGCAAGCGCCGACTGGATGGAGCGTAATTTCTTCCGGCGCGTGGAAGTGGCATTCCCAATCGAAGATGCACACCTGCGCCAGCGAGTCATCCAGGACCTGGCCTATTATCTCGATGACAACGTGCAGGCCTGGGAATTGAACCGCGACGGGAGTTACGTGCGCTGCGTACCGGGGCAGGAGGAGGCGCGTTCGGCGCAGACCCGCCTGCTCGAGGCGCTGGCGGAAAGCGCCTGACGCGGGCAGGCGGCGCTAAGCGCGTTATTCGAAGTCGAGCTCGATCCGCGCCGACTTCAGGTAGCTGGATTCCTGTTCCAAATCCGCCCGCGTCAGCGGGTGCTCATTCAGCCAGCCGGACGGAAACGTGAGCTTCAGGCGTCGGTCGCCGGCTTTGAGTCGCAGGGCCGGTAACGGGGTGGGGCTGCGGCTGCGGTGCAGCACGGCGGACAATCGCAGCAGTGTCGTCAGGTACGTGATGGGCTGGCGCCAGTCGGCCGGCAACTCCTTGATGACGTCCATGGCGAACTTGCGCCGATGCAGGCGCACCATGCGTGCCAGTACCCGCTGTTCCTGACGGGAAAAGCCGGGCAGGTCGGCGTTCTCCAATATGTAGCCGCCGTGTTTATGGTATTGGCTGTGGGCGATGTCGAGGCCGACCTCGTGCAGGCGTGCCGCCCACTGCAACCATTGGGCGGGTTCTTTACCGTCGAGCTGCCAGGCCTCGGACACTTGTGCCAGGCAGTCGGCGGCGGTCTGCGCGACGCGGGCCGCCTGATCGGCGTCGATGTGATAGCGTCCGGCCAGGGATTCGACGCTGCGGTTGCGCACGTCTTCGTGACGGATACGCCCGAGCAGGTCGTAAAGCAGGCCTTCGCGCAGCGCCCCGTCGGACACGCGCATCTGCTCGATGCCGAGCGCCTCGAAGGCGGCCAACAGGACCGCCACACCGCCCGGGAAGACCGGCGCGCGTTCGGCGCTGAGCTCGGCGAGCTTCAGTTTGTCGACGTGGCCGGCCTTGAGCATCGTCTCGGCCAATCGCTGGAGCGAATCGCGGCTGATTCCGGCGCTGCTCCATCCGGCGGCCTGCACCACGGAACGCACCGCGCGTATGGTGCCCGATGCGCCGACGGCCTCATCCCACGCGGGGTGCCGAAATGTCGTCTCGATGGGTTCTAGCTCCTGGCGGGCGCTGAGCAGGGCCCGCTGCCAGCGCTTGGCGGTGATGGAGCCGTCGGGGAAGTGGCGTTGGCTCATGCTCACACAGCCCATGTACAGGCTTTCCATGCGCTGCGGTTCGAAGCCGCGACCGACGATCAATTCGGTGCTCCCGCCGCCGATGTCCATCACAAGACGCGGCTTTGTGTTGCCGGGCGTGCTGTGGGCGACGCCCAGATAGATCAGGCGGGCCTCTTCGACGCCGGAGATGATCTCGATGGGATGACCCAGGGCCTGCTCGGCGGCGTCGAGAAATTCCGAGGCATTGTGGGCGCTGCGCAGTGTGTTGGTCCCGACGGCGCGGACACTGCCCGCGGGCATGTCGCGAAGGCGCTGTCCGAAGCGCTCCAGGCACTCGAGCGCACGGCGCTGCGCGGCGGCGTCCAGGCGGCGCCGATCGTCCAGGCCCGCGGCCAGGCGCACCATTTCGCGCAGCCGATCGACGACGGTGAGCTCGGTGCCCTGGGGACGGGCCACGATCATATGGAAGCTGTTGGAGCCGAGGTCGATCGCGGCGACCGTCTCGGCGGCGGGGGTGGCGCCCCAGTACCGGCGCAATCTGATCATGCCGGCGTTCGCGCTGCTGCTGCCATGAAAAGTCTCCCCTGTTCGCCCCGGCAACCGGCCGGCAGCGCTCGGTGTGCGCGGCGGCGCCTCGGTCGGGTCCCTATGATATCAGCAAGCCTGATCGATTGGGTTAGTGGCGTGTATGGTCTAGTGGCGTGGACAGCGTGCGGTTCAGTCCGTCCCTGCGAGCCCGCGCAATTGACGTGGTGTCAGCAGCCACTGCAATTCGCCGTGTCCCGGAGTGGGGAGTTCGTTGAAATCGATGCAGCAGGCCGAGCCCTTTTTCAGACGCAGCATTGACCGCGTGCGCCCGTTCACAAGCCACCCGGCCCAAAGGCCCAGGTCCGGTTCGTGTCCGACCAGAACGACCGTGTCGGGAGCGCCGCGGTCGGTTAACCAGTCGAGCAGCTCGGGTTGAAGGTGGCCGGGCAGTAGAGCGGGGGTTGTGACCACCTCGTGCACGCCGAGGGGCTTGGCGAGGATTTCGGCCGTTGCGCGGGCGCGCCGCCAGGGGCTGGTTGCCAGCAGGGCGGGTCGCGCCCGGAGGCGGGCAAGACCGAGCGCGCCCTGGGCCATCTTGTCGCGGCCGGCGTCGGTCAACGGGCGATCGGCGTCGTCGATTCCCTGAGCCGCGGCCTCGTTGCGGTCCAATGCGATCGCGTGGCGGACGATGACGATGCGCATCCGGAGTTCTCCGCCGTGGTGGTGGACCGGTCAGCGTTCGACCGTTTGCGGGAACAACATATCGATGAAGCGTTCGGCGGTCGGCTGCGGCTCGTGATTGGCCAGTCCGGGTCGCTCGTTGGCCTCGATGATGACGTAGTCGCGCCCGTCGACTTTGGGGACCAGGAAGTCGAGTCCGACCACCGGGATATCAATGGCCCGCGCCGCTTCGACCGCCGCCTCGGCCAGGGCCGGATGCAGCTGGGCGGTGACGTCGTGGATGGTACCGCCGGTGTGCAGGTTGGCGGTTTTTCGTACGACCAGATGTTCGCCGGCGGGCAGGACGCTTTCCATGTCGTAGCCGGCGTTCTTGACGCAGCGGCGGGTTTCGTCGTCGACCGGTATGCGGCTCTCGCCGCCGGTCGCCGCGGCGCGCCGGCGGCTTTGTTTCTCGATCAGTTTGGCGATCGAGTGCTGGCCGGTACCGATGATCGAAGCGGGGCGGCGCACGGCTGCGGCCACGACCTCATCGTTGATGACGATGATGCGAAGGTCCTCGCCCTCGACGAATTGCTCCAGAATCACCTCGTCGCAGACGTCACGGGCCCGTGCGACGGCCTCCGTCAGCTCATCGGCGTCGCGCACGTCCACCGTGATTCCGGCGCCCTGTTCGCCGCGGGCCGGTTTGACGACGAGGCGCTTGTAGCGCAGGAGGAAATCCTCGTTCTCCTCCGCATCGTGGGCACGGGCCTGTGCCGCTACGCTCAATCCGGCGCGCGAGAGCAGGCGCGTGGTTACCCGCTTGTCGTCGCAGCGGCTCATGGCGATGGCGCTTGTGAGCTCGGAGAGCGATTCGCGGCACACGACGGTGCGTCCGCCGAAAGTCAGTGCGAAGTAGTTGGCCTCCTCGTCGAGGACCTCGACGCCGATGCCGCGCCGGCGGGCCTCCTTGACGATGATCTCGGCATAGGGGTTGAGCTCCTCTTCGGGCGGCGCGGCGATAAACAGCGGCTCGTTGAAGGCATTCTTGTGTTTGAGCGTGAACACCGGCACGCGTACGAAGCCGAGCTTGTCGTAGAGCCGGATCGCCTGGCGGTTGTCGTACATGACCGACAGGTCGAGAAACGCGCGACCGCGCGCCATGTAGTGCTCGGCGAGATATCGCACGAGCGCCTCGCCGATACCCGGCTGCGAGGCCTGCGGGTCGACGGCCAGGCACCACAGACTGGAGCCGTTTTCCGGATCGTTGAAGGCCTCGTGGTGGTCGACGCCGGTGACCGTGCCGACCACCTCGCCGGTCGCCTTGTCCTCCGCGACGAGGTAAGTGATGTTGCGCGACTCCCGGTTCTTCCACAGAAAATCCGGGTCGACGGTTACCATGTGGCGTTGGGCGTAGATTCGATTGATGGCTTCGGCGTCCTCGCGGGCGAGCATCTTGCGCACGATGAACCCCTTGGGCGGCGTGTGGCCCGCTTGATATCGGTCGAGCCACAGGCGGTAGGTGTGGGAGGGGTCGAGGAACAGCTCCTGGGGTGCCATCGATATGACGACGTGCGGATCGCGCAGATAGATTGCGATATCGCGGCGCCCTGGCCGCTCGTCCATCAGTGTCCGGGCCAGACGTTCATTGTCGCGGAAGGTGTGCGCAAAGATCAGCCGGCCCCAACCGCAATCGAACACGACGTCCGATTCCAGCTTGTCGGAGGTCGGGCCGCTCGGACGTTTCCAGTTCTGTACCGTCGGGGCGTTGCTTCGTTCGAATCGGTGATGTTTGGCCATGGGTGTTGTCCGTTGCGTACTGTTCACAGTCCGTGCGTCTGGAGCCAGAGCTCCAACAGGGCGATCTGCCAAAGCTTGGAGCCGCGAAGCGGCGTGATGTGATTCTCCGGGTCGGCCAGGAGCTTGTTGACATAGTCGGCCTGGAACAGCTCGCGCTCGCGCGCGGCAGGCTGGTTGAGCGCATCCTTGACGAAATCCAGATAGGGACCGCGCAGATACTTCAGGGCCGGTACGGGAAAGTATCCCTTGGGCCGGTCGATGACGGCCGACGGAATGATCTTACGGGCCAACTCCTTGAGGACATATTTGCCGCCCTGGTCCACCTTGAAGTGCGCCGGTATGCGCCCGGCGAGCTCGACCAGCTCGTGATCGAGGAAGGGCACACGGGCCTCGAGCCCCCAGGCCATGGTCATGTTGTCCACGCGCTTGACCGGGTCGTCGACGAGCATGACCGTCGAGTCGAGGCGCAGGGCCTTGTCCACGCCGCCTGCGGCGCCGGGCTGAGCGAAATGGCGTTCGACGAAGGCGCGGCTGTAGTCGCCGTCGACGAAACGCGGGTGCACCGCGCTGGCGTATTCGGCGTGATCGCGGTCGAAGAATACCCGCTGATAGTCGTCCACCGGGTGATGGCTTTCGAGCAGGGGCGGGTACCAGTGATAGCCGCCGAAGACCTCGTCGGCACCCTGTCCGCTCTGCACGACCTTGACGTGCTGCGAGACCGCCTGGGAGAGCAGGTAGAAACCGATGTTGTCGTGGCTGACCATGGGCTCGGACATGGCGGCGAAGCAGTTGGGCAGCTCGCGAAGCGCCTGGTCCGACTCGACGTGGATCTTGTGGTGTTCGGTCTGGAAATGGTCGGCGACGATGTCCGAGTATTTGAACTCGTTGCCTTCCTCGCCGCCGACGCTCTCGAAGCCGACGGAGAACGTCTTCAGACCCTTTTGGCCGGCCTCGGCCAACAGACCGACGATGAGGCTGGAGTCCAGGCCGCCCGACAGGAGCACGCCCACCGGCACGTCGGCGACCAGACGGCGCTTGACCGCCAGGCGCAGGGCGTCGGTCACGCGAGCCTGCCAGTCCTCGAAGCCGAGCTCCAGGTCCTCGGGCTGCGGTTCGAAGGCCGGCTGCCAATAGGTACGCTCATGGCGTCGACCGTCGGGTTCGATGCTCATGACGGTGGCCGGCGGCAGCTTGCGCACGCCCTTGAGGATCGTGTGCGGGGCCGGGACGACGGAGTGAAAGCTCATGTAATGGTGCAGCGCCACCGGGTCGATGCTCGTGTCGACCTCGCCGGCGGCGAGCAGGGCGGGCAGGCTGGAGGCGAATCGCAGCGCGCCGCGTCGTTCACTGTAGTACAGCGGTTTGATGCCGAGGCGATCGCGGGCCAGGACCACGCGGCCGCTGTCGCGCTCCCACACGGCGGCGGCGAACATCCCGTGAAAATGATCGACGAAATCCTCGCCCCAGGCATGGTAGGCCTTGAGCACGACTTCGGTGTCGCCGGTCGAGAAGAAGCGATAGCCGCGCGCCGAGAGCTCGTCGCGCAATTCCTTATAGTTGTAGATCATCCCGTTGAACACGATGCCCAGGCCGAGCTCGCTGTCGATCATCGGCTGTTGGGCGTGGCGGGAGAGGTCGACGATCATCAGGCGTCGGTGGCCGCAGGCGATTCCGTCCTGCTGATACAGGCCATGGGCGTCGGGGCCGCGGGGCGCCATCGTGTCGGTCATGGCCTGCACCGCCTCCAGGGAGGCGCGCTGGCCGTCGAAACGGATTTCACCGCAAATTCCACACATCTGATTCTCGATTCCTAATAATATTCAGAGTCCCCAACCGTCGGGGACAGGGTTTAGCCGCTGCCTTACGCCTCGCGCGGCGTGGAGTCCTCGCTCAACATGGCATCGTCGAGCGCCGCGTCGCCGAGCCCGGCGGCGTCGATCCGTGCGTTGTCGAGCAGGGGAGGCGCGGCGAGCTGTTCGGCGTTCATCATGGCCGCTATGCGTTGCACGGTCGCGACCATGGCGGTCTGCTCCCAGCGGGGCAGCTCCTGAAAGCCGGCGACAAAGCTGTCCTGCAACAGGGGCGGCGAGGTTTCGAGCAGCCGCGTGCCCTCCGCGGTGAGCGTGACCAGTACCCGGCGCTTATCGGCCTCGCTGCGCATACGACTGACCAGACCGCGGCGCTGCATCCGATCGAGGATGTCCGTGACGGTGGCCTGGCTGAGATTGGCGCGGCGCGCGAGCTCACCGACCGCGAGCGGTGCGGCCTCGGCAAGCTTTTTGAGTACGAGCATCTGGGGGCCGGTGACCCCGTGCCGCTGCACGAGCTTCTTGGAGTGCAAATCGATGGCGCGGACGATCTGGCGCAGGGCGACGAGTACGTCCTCGCACAGTCGGTCTTCTGGTGACATGGTTCTGATGGAGCGGGCGGGTTCGAATGTGCAGGCTATTATATCGTGTACGATATAATTGTCAAGAATGGGTGCCGTCCTGCGCGCGGGCGAGTTGCCTCGAAGTGCGCTCAAGCGACGGACCGGCAACGGGTTATTGGTTACATTCTCATGCGGCGAGTCGTTCGGACGGCTCGTGCCGGCTTTGGCTGATGTATCGGGGTCGTTGTAATGGACGTTCACAGGGGCCGCTGCACCAGGCGCACGGACGGGTCGTCCGCGCTGGTCTGAACGGTGAACCCCAACCGCGAGACCAGCCCCAGCATTTCAGCGTTGCCCGACAGCACTTCGCCTTCCATGGTCTTGAGCCCGCGGGCGCGTGCGATTTCAATCAGGCTGCTCATCAGTCGTGAGCCGATGCCTCGCCGGTGCCATTCGTCGGCCACCACCAGCGCGAATTCGCAGCTCTGACCGTCGGGGTTGATGGTGTAGCGGGCCACGCCTATCTCCGTTTCACTGCTGGCCTCGGTCCCATTGCCGAGTACGGCAATGAGCGCCATCTCGCGGTCGTAGTCGATCTGCGTGAAGCGTACCAGCATGGTGGGTGTCAGCTCCTGGAGGCTCTGCATGAAACGAAAGTACTTGGACTGCGGCGAGAGCCGGCGCACGAAGGCCTGTTCTATCTCGGCGTCTTCCGGGCGAATGGGGCGGATGGTGATGTCCGTGCCGTCGGGTAGCTGCCAGTGCCTGACCAGGTGCGCCGGATAGGGATAGACCGCCATATGCGCGTAGCGCTCGGTCGAGGGCGTGTAATAGTCGACCCGGATTCGTGCATCGACGGCGATGACGCCGTTTTCGTCGGCGATGAGGGGGTTGATGTCGAGCTCCTGGATATGGGGCAGCTCGCAGACCATCTCGGAGACGCGGCGCAGCACGTTCTCCATTGCGTCCATGTCGATCGCGGGCATACCGCGAAACTCGCCCAGCATCCCGGCGATGCGTGTATTGGCGATGAGGGTGCGGGCGATGAAGCGGTTCAGCGGCGGCAGGGCGACGGCGCGGTCGCGCACGATCTCCAGGGTCGTGCCACCGGCGCCGAAGGCGATGACAGGGCCGAAGGCGGCATCGCGCAGCACGCCGACCATCAGCTCGCGCCCATGCGGGCTGATGTGCATGTGCTCGATGGTCACGCCCTTTATGTCGGCCTGGGGATTGTGTTTGCGCGCCTGGTCGATGAGTCGGTTGTAGACACTCTTGACAGTATGCGCGTCGGTGACATTGAGGCGCACGCCGCCGATGTCGGACTTGTGCGTGATATCGGGTGAGTCGATCTTCATGGCCACCGGAAAGCCGATGGATTCGGCCTCGACCAAGGCCTCGCTCGCCGAATGGGATTCGACCGTCGGCGTGACGGGCACGCCGAAGGCGGCGAGCACCGCCTTGGCCTCCATCGCGCTCAGCACTTTGCGGTGTTCGCCCAGCGCCCCTTCGATGATGAGCCGTGCGCCCTCGATGTCCGGTTCGCTGCGCCGCGACAGCGGTCCGGGCACCTGCATCAGCAGCTGTTGGTTGTGCTGATAGTGCGCGAGATAGGAAAACGCCTCGACCGCCGCCTCGGGCGTGTGGAAATAGGGCAGGCCTCCTTCGGAGAACGCGTGCCAGGCACTCTCGACCTGGCGCTGGCCCAGCCAACAGGCGAGCACGGGTTTGCGCGTGCGCGTCGTTTGCTTGCCCTTGGGGTGGGCGGCCGCGAGCACGGCCTGCGCGGCTTCCAGGGGCCGGGTCATGGCCTGGGGCGTAAGCATGACCACGATGCCGTCGACGTTCGGGTCGTCCAGGCAGGCAGCGACCGCCGCACCGTAGCGTTCGGGCGGTGCATCGCCCAGGATGTCGACCGGATTGGCGCGGGACCAGTGGGCGGGCAGCACTTCGTCGAGCCGCTTATGGGTCTCGGGTGTGAGCTCGCTCAGGCTCAGGCCGAGCTCGACGGCCCGATCGGTGGCCAACACCCCGGGACCGCCGCCGTTGGTGACGATGGTCAGGCGTTTGCCGGGGGCTCGCGCACCGCTGGAGAGGATCTGTGCGGCGGCGAACAACTGCTCGATAGTGAAGGCCCGCACGGCGCCGGCACGCGCCAGTGCGGCATCGAAAACGTCATCGGACCCGACCAGTGCCCCCGTGTGGGACATGGCCGCACGCGATCCAGCCTGGTGGCGTCCGGCCTTGACCACGATTACCGGTTTCATGCGTGCGGCCACGCGCAGTCCGCTCATGAATCGCCGGGCATCGCGAATACCCTCGACGTACATGAGGATGCTGTGCGTCTCGGCATCGAGCGCCAGGTAGTCGAGTATCTCGCCGAAGTCGACGTCGGCCGCATCGCCCAGCGAGATCATCGCCGAAAATCCCACCTGGTTGGACTCGGCCCAGTCGAGGATGGCCGTGCACAGGGCCCCCGACTGGGAGATGAGTGCGAGCTTGCCGGGCAGGGCATTGTTGTGACCGAAGGTGGCATTGAGCCCGATGCGCGGGCGCATCAATCCCAGGCAGTTGGGTCCGACGATGCGCACTCCGAAGCGGCGCGCCTGTTCGAGCAGTGCCTTTTGCAGGCGAGAGCCCTCTGTTCCCGCCTCGCCGAAGCCGGCCGACAGCACAATGGCCGCGCCGACGCCGTGCTCGCCGCATTGGCGGATGATGTCGGGGACCGTGGGCGCGGGCGTGGCGATGACGGCGAGATCAATCGTCTGGACTCCCTTCTCCTTGGCCAGGGCGGCCAGGTCAGGGTAGCTGGTATGCCCTTGGACTTGTCCGTGTTTGTGATTGATCGGATAGAGCCGTCCCTCGAAGCCGGCTGCGAGGATGTTGGCGAATACCCGCTGGCCGACCGAGTCGGGGCGCTCGCTGGCGCCGAACACGGCGATGGCGTTCGGGGTTATCATCCGGTCGAGGTAATGTGGACCCATGCGTATCTTTCTTCCGTGACAGTCTCGGCGTTGGCTTCTAGCTGGAGTGGATGTTCGGGGCGCACCCCGCTGCATCGAGCCGGTCCGCGGCGCGGGGGGCCGGGCGGTACGAATGTGATAAGCTTAGCGCGAAGCCTGGAATTTCACACGGCGAATTGGAATGACGCTCGCCCTGATCTCCCATCCCGACTGCCTGCTGCATGACATGGGCCCGGGGCACCCCGAGCGGGCGGCCCGTCTGAGCGCGATCAACGACCAGTTGATCGCCTCGGGACTCGAATTCGTGTTACGCCACTATGAGGCGCCGCTGGTCAGCGACGAACAGCTGCTGCGCGTTCACAGCGCCGATTATCTCGCCGAGGTGCGCGATACCGCGCCGTCCTCGGGCATGGTTCGCCTGGACGATGATGCCTTCATGAACGCACACACCCTTGCCGCGGCGCGCCGGGCGGCCGGCGCGGTCGTCTTCGGCGTGGATCTCGTGATGTCCGGCCAGGCCGAGTCGGCGTTCTGCAACGTGCGCCCGCCGGGCCATCACGCCGAACGCGCGCGGGCCATGGGCTTTTGCTTTTTCAACAACGTCGCGGTGGGTGCGGCGCACGCCCTGGTCGCGCACGGACTGAAGCGGGTGGCGATTGTCGATTTCGACGTTCACCACGGTAACGGCACGCAGCAGATTTTCCAGGACGAGCCGCGGGTCCTGTTCTGCTCGTCCTTTCAGCATCCGTTCTATCCCTACAGCGGCACCGAGCCCACCGGCGATCACATCGTCAATGTCCCGCTCAAGGTTGGCACCGACGGCGAAGGCTTTCGCGCGGCCGTCGGCGATCGGTGGCTGCCGGCCCTGGAGCGGTTCCGGCCGCAGTTGATTTTGATCTCTGCGGGGTTCGATGCCCACCACGAGGACGAGATGTCCCATCTGCATCTGCACAGTTCGGACTACGGCTGGGTGACGCAGGCCGTGCGCGAGGTCGCCGCGCGCCATGCCGGCGGGCGTATCGTATCGACGCTGGAAGGCGGTTACGCCCTGCACGCGCTGGCGCGCTCGGTGGTGGCGCACCTCAACGCACTGATCGGAGAGCGGGGGTGAGCGACGCGGCAGACGGTCTGAATGCCGCGTTGGCCGAAGGCGCCGCCGTCATCACCGCCAATCGCCGTCTGGCGCGCGCTGTACTGGATAGCTATAACCTCGCCCAGGCGGCAAACGGTAGCGCGGCATGGGAAACGCCGGACGTGTTGCCCTGGGCGAGCTGGCTGCAGCGCGGCTGGGAGACGATGGCGGTTGGCGATGGGGCGCAACCGCTGCTGCTGACCCCGTTTCAGGAGTTGAGCCTGTGGGAACAGGTGGTGCGCGACTCGGTCTGGGGCGGCGCGTTGCTGCAGCCGGCGCCGGCGGCGCGCGCCGCCCGCGAGGCCTGGGAGCTGGTGCACGCCTGGTGTCTGGACCTGGCACCACTGTCCGCGCAGCGCGATGTCTGGGGCGAGGACACGCGGGCCTTTGTGGACTGGGCGCAAAGCTATACCCGGCGCTGCGCGGAACACGGCTGGCTGGATCAGGCGCGCCTGGCCGACTGGGTGGCCAGGCGACTGCATGACGGCGATGCCGACACTCGTCTGCTGCCCTCACGCCTGTTACTGGTCGGATTCGACGAGCTGACGCCGCAGCAAACGGCGCTCGTTGAAGTCCTGCGCGAGGCGGGTGTGGCGGTGGAGGTCGGCGGGAACGCCTTGCCGACGCAGTATGTGCGCGCCGTGGCTCTGGTCGACGCCGAGGCGGAAATATCGGCGGCCGCGCGTTGGGCGCGGGCGCGTCTGGCGCGTTCTCCCCAAGCACGGATCGGTGTGGTCGTGCCCGACCTGACAAACACCCGCGCTCGAGTCGAGCGCATCTTCGACGACATCATGCTGCCCGCGGCGGTGCTGGCCGAGACCTGTACACCCGAGGCCCGCTGGCAGGCACGGCCGTTCAATATCTCGGCCGGCCGACCGCTGTCGGACTACCCCCTGGTGCACGCGGCATTTGCAACCCTGGAGCTCGGCGGCGAGCCGCAGCCGCTGGAGCGGGTCGGTGCCCTGCTGCGCTCGCCGTTTCTCGGCGGCGCCGAGAGCGAGCGCGAGGCGCGCGCCCGGTTCGATGCCCGTCTGCGCCGCCGCGGCGAGACTCGCATCGGTGTGCGCGGCCTGCTGGCCCTGCTTGCCTCCGAAGAGGAGACCGGGGCGTCGCCCGCGGCGTGTTCCGGCTTGCGCAGCCGCCTGGCGGCGTGGGAGCAATTGCGCCAGAGTTTGCCCGCGCGCCAGGCACCGGGCCGCTGGGCCGAGGCCATCCCCCGCTTGCTCGATGCCTTGGGCTGGCCGGGCGAGCGCTCCATGGACAGCATCGAATATCAAACCTGGCAGGCCTTTCGCGAACAGCTCGGCGCTCTGGCCGGACTGGACGTCCTCGAGCCCCGGCTCACCCTGGCGCAGGCGCGCGGTGCACTGCAGCGGCTTTGCGCGGCGCAGCTGTTTCAACCCGAAGGCGGCGAGGCGCCGGTGCAGATCCTCGGCACGCTCGAGGCGGCGGGTCTGAGCTTCGATTATCTCTGGGTCATGGGGTTGCATGATGAGGCCTGGCCGCAGGCGCCGCGCCCCAATCCGCTCCTGCCGGTACGCCTGCAGCGCGAGGCGGGAATCCCGCACGCCTCGCCCGAACGCGAGCTGCTGTTCGCCGCCCGCATTACCGAGCGCCTGTGCGCCGCAGCGCCGGACGTCGTGCTCAGTTGGCCGCAGCGCGACGGCGATCGCGACCTTCGCCCCAGTCCGCTGATTGCCGAGCACGCAGCGTCTATCGAGGAGCCGTCGACTGTGCTCGACGCGCTCGACGATGCGCAGTTCCCACTGTATCGCGAGGCACTGGTCGGGACGGCTCCGATGGAGGCGCTGGACGATCGTCGCGCGCCGCCCGTGGATGCCGCGGACGCGCCGGGCGGTACGGCCATCTTCAAGCATCAGGCGGCGTGCCCGTTTCGCGCCTTTGCCGAGCATCGTCTCGGTGCGGCGCCGCTCGAAGAGGCCCAGTTGGGGCTGGATGCGCGCGGGCGCGGCATCGTTCTGCACACCGCGCTCGAGAGGCTTTGGGCGCGCCTGGGCTCGCATGCGCATCTGGCGGCGCTCGATGCCGACGAACGGGCCGCCGAGGTACACGCGGCCGTCGAGCAGGCGGTGGACTTCATGGCATCGCGTCGGCCCGCGACGTTCACGCCGCGGTTTCGCGAGCTTGAAGTCAAACGCCTGGTGCGTCTGCTCGATGCCTGGCTCGACTGTGAGCTCGAACGCGCGCCGTTCAGCGTCGTGTACCAGGAAGAAGAAGGACGAATCAGCCTGGGCGGCGTCACCGCCCGGTTGAAGATCGATCGTATCGATCGCCTCGACGACGGCGGCCTGGCGATTATCGATTACAAGAGCGGGCGCACCGACATTCGCGACTGGCTGGGTGAGCGGCCCGAAGAGCCGCAGCTGCCGCTGTACGCCCTCAGTCAGGATGGCCGCGAAGACGTATCCGCCGTCTTGTTTGCCCAACTGCGGCCCGGCGAGTTGGGCTTCAAGGGTCTGACGCGTGAGGACGATCAGATCCCCGGGGCGCTGACACTGGCGGCATCCAAGCATGCGGCGGACTATGCGGACTGGCACTCGCTGCTCGCGCACTGGCGCGAGACGCTGGTCGAGCTGGGCGAGGCATTTCGCGCCGGGCAGGCTGCGGTCGATCCGAAACAATACCCCCAGACCTGCCGTTACTGCCACCTGCCCTCGTTGTGCCGGGTCGGCGAGCAGCACGCATTCGGCCCGCACGAGACGCCGATCGGCGAAGGTGACTCGGACGTGGATGATGCGGTGCAGGGGGACGCGCGCTATGAGTGAGGTGCGCATGATCGCCGACGCCCCGGCGCGTGCGCGCGCCCTGGACGTACAGACCTCGTTCATCGTTCAGGCACCGGCCGGTTCGGGCAAGACCGAACTGCTCAGCCAGCGCTATCTCACCCTGCTCGCGCACGCCGATGCGCCCGAAGAGGTCGTGGCGATCACCTTTACGCGCAAGGCGGCCGCAGAGATGCGTAACCGTATCCTCGAGGCGCTCGACCGTGCCGGCAATGCGGATTACGTTCCCGGCAGCGAGCACGAAAAGCTCACGCGCTCGCTCGCCCAAGCCGTGCTGGCGCGCGATCGCGAGCGCGGTTGGCGTCTGGTATCGCACCCGACCCGTCTGCGTATTCAGACTATCGACTCTCTGTGTTCGGCGCTGACGCGCCAGATGCCGCTGCTGTCGAGATTCGGCAATCAGCCCGGCATCGAAGACAACGTCGGCGAGCTTTACAGGCGCGCGGCGCGGGCCACGCTGGCGGAGGTGGAGCAGGGCGAGTCGTGGTCGCCGGCCATCGAAGAGTTGCTGCGCCATTTGGACAACAATCTTGCGGTGGCCGAGTCGCTGCTCGCGGGCATGTTGGCGCGCCGCGATCAATGGCTGCGACACGTCGCCGATCGCACCAGTGGGCGCCTGCGACGCGAGGAGCTGGAGGCGGGGCTGCAGCGGGTGGTCACCGATACGCTGGCCGATGCCGCGGCGCACGTGCCGGGACAGTACGCCGGCGAGCTGACCGCGGTGGCGGCCTGGGCAGGCGCGAATCTGGCCGAACAGGACGGCGACAGTGCGCTGCGGGCATGCGCGGAGCTCACCTCGCTGCCGGGCGGCGATCTGGAGGCCTTGCCCGCCTGGCAGGGGTTGGTCGAGCTTCTGCTGACACGCGGCGAACCGCCGAGCTGGCGCAAGAGCCTCACCGTGAAGCAGGGCTTTCCGGCCCCGAGCGGCGCGCGCGACAAGGCCGCCAAGGCCGAGCGCAAGGAAAACAAGGAACGCGCGGTCGCCCTGATCGCGGCACTGGGCGAGGTGCCGGGCCTGCTCGAGCGACTGCAGCACATCGCTCAGCTGCCGCCGCCTGCCTACACCGATCGCCAATGGGCGGTCCTCGCTGCCTTGGTGGAGCTGCTGCCGCTGGCCGTGGCGCAGCTGCGCCTGGTCTTTGCCGAGCAGGGACGGGTGGACTTTACCGAGGTATCGCAGGCGGCCCTGGTCGCGCTGGGCGAACCCGGCGAGCCGACCGATCTCGCGCTCGCTCTGGACTACCGCATCCAGCATCTGCTCGTCGATGAATTCCAGGACACCTCGCTCAGTCAGTTCGAGCTGCTCGAGCGACTGACCGCGGGCTGGCAGCCCGGCGACGGGCGCACCCTATTCGTCGTGGGCGATCCCATGCAGTCGATTTATCGCTTTCGCGAGGCGGAGGTGGGCCTGTACCTGCGCGCCCGGACGCGCGGTATCGGATATATCCCCCTCGAGCCGCTGTCGCTGCGGGTCAACTTCCGTTCCCAACGCGGTATCGTCGACTGGGTGAACGCGAGCTTTGCACGCGTACTCGCCGCCGAGGACGACATTGCCAGCGGTGCGGTTGGTTATACGCCGTCGGAGGCTGTACACAGCGCCGGGTCACAAGAGGCGGTTCGCGTGCATCCCGTGCTCGGTCGACAGCCGGCCGGCGAGGCGGCGCGCGTGTTAGAGCTCATCGAACAGACGCGAGCGAACGATCCCGAGGCCAGCATTGCCGTGCTGGTGCGAAGCCGCGGCCATCTGGTGGAGCTGCTGCCGCTGCTCAAGGCGGCGAGGATTCGCTACCGCGCGCTGGAGATCGAGCAACTTGGCCACCGGCCCGTGGTGCAGGATCTGCTGGCGCTGACACGGGCGCTCGTCCATCCCGCCGATCGCGTCGCCTGGTTGAGCGTGCTGCGCGCCCCATGGTGCGGATTGACCCTCGCCGATCTGCACGCGCTGTGCGGCGCCGAACCTGCGCGCGGCGTCTGGACGTTGATGAACGATCCGGCGCGGGCTGCGGCGATGAGTCGGGATGGTCAGGCGCGCCTGCAGCGCGTAGTGTCCGTGTTGGGTCCGGCACTGGCGCAGCGCGGGCGCGTGGGGCTGCGCCGCTTCGTCGAGGGTGCCTGGTTGGGGTTGGGCGGGCCGGCCTGCGGCGATGGACGCACCGATCTCGAGGACGCGCTCGTCTACCTGGCGCTGCTCGAGCGGTTCGACGACGGCGGCGCCCTGGTCGATTTCGCGGGTCTGGCCGAGGCGGTCTCGTCGTTGTTCGCGCTGCCCGACGTCGACGCCGACGAACGCCTGCAGATTATGACCATCCACAAGGCAAAGGGGCTGGAGTTCGATACGGTGATCGTTCCCGGTCTGGGGCGCACACCGCGCGGTGAGGACCCACGCCTGTTGTTGTGGAGCGAGCGTGCGCGAAGCGACGACGATGCCGACCTGCTGCTCGCCCCCATCAAGAGCAGTGCCGAGGCGAAGGGCGACCCTATATATAGGTACCTCAAACGCCTCGAGCAGGTACGCCAGCGCCATGAAGACGGGCGTCTGTTGTACGTGGCCGCCACGCGGGCGCGCCGGCGCCTGCATCTGCTCGGCCACGTCGACTATCGCGAGACCGACGACGGGCCGAGCCTGGGTATTCCCGCCTCGACCAGCTTGCTGCGCCGCCTGTGGCCCGTGGTCGGTGCCGAATTCGAGGCTGCGCTCGCGGACTTGCAGGTCGCGTCGGCGGAACTGGCAGCGGCGGCGGCGCCCCGTGCGGTGCTGAGGCGCGTCGGCGCCGACTGGCAGCCCCCCGCTCCGGGAGAGGATGTGCGGTGGCGTGCGGCGCCGCTCTCCGCCCGCGAGGCGCAAACCGAGGCGATCGAGTTCGATTGGGCGGGGGAGACCGCCCGCCACGTGGGTACGGTGGTTCACCGTTATCTGCAGACGATCGCGCGCGACGGCGCCGCGCAGTGGGACGAGACGCGGGTGAGGGCCCTGGCGCCGGCCCTGGAGGTGGCGCTGCGCCGCCTCGGCGTGCCGGGCGAGGAATGTCCCGGGGCGGTAGGCCGGGCGGTCCAGGCGTTGGCGGGAGCGCTGGCCGATCCGCGCGGGCGTTGGGTACTCGATGCCGGCCACGCGCAGGCGCGCAGCGAATATGCCCTGAGCGGGGTGCTCGGGGGGACATTGATAAACGTGGTAATGGATCGCACCTTTGTCGATGGCGACGGTGTACGCTGGGTCGTCGACTACAAGACCAGCGTGCACAGCGGCGGCGATCTGGAAGGTTTTCTGGATCGCGAGCAGGAGCGTTACCGCGCCCAGCTCGAGCGTTACGCGCATCTGCTGGCGCGCCTCGAGGATTGCCCCATCCGCATGGGGTTGTACTTCCCACTGCTGCGCGGTTGGCGCGAATGGTCGATCTGATTCCGCCCGAACCGGCGGAGCGTTCGAGGACGCATGGAATGGCAGTCGAGGGGAGACTTCAGATGAACAGGAATATGGTGACCGGGGCGGCCCTGGTATTGCTGGCGGGCTGCGCGAGCCCGATGGTGTCCGAGCATGCCGAACCGGCCTGCGGCTTTCCGGACGTGCCGCAGGCCTCGGCGGCGGACTGGGTATGCGGCGCTCCCGTGAGCGGCGTTGCGGTGGCGGCCGTGGGTTCGGCCCCGCCGTCTTCGTACGGTTACGCCTACATGAAGACCGTGGCCACGGCGGCCGCACGCGAGAACCTCGTAGCGAAGATGCGCTCTTATATAGCGGATCGCTTGGCCCGCTATGCCAAGTCCAAGGGCGTTGACGACCGTCAGGTCCTCGCCGAGCTCGAGGCCTCGGTCAAACGATACATTACCGATACCTCGCTGCTCGGCAGCCGGGTTTTTCGCACTGCAATCAGCCCCCGGGGGAAGCTGTATGTGCTGGTCGGCATGAGCGAGACCCTGGCGGTGCGCTACGGGCAGGGCGCACTGCGCGCCAGCATGGAAAACGATTCAACCTTGTGGCGCGTCTTGCAAACGGACCAGGCTCCCAAAGATCTCGCGGAGGCGATTATGCATTGGGCGCCGTGACCGGATAAAAAAGGGGCGGTGCCTGACACACCGCCCCGCGGTCTGGATCGAAACGCAGGGGCCTTACGGAAACGCGGGGATGGTCGGTTCGATACCGCGTACCGCCGCCTCCGGGTAGTGCTGTCGGATCTTTTCGCTGACCTCGTCGACCTGCTCGACGGGCACCTCCACGAGGAACAGCAGACCGCCCTTGTCGATGTGCCGCTGGAACTCCTTGTGTTTGGTGTTCGGAACGCTCACGCCGATCATGCTCGAGGTAAACGCGCCGATGACCGCACCGCCCAGACCGGTGCCGAGCATCGCCAGACCCTCCAGCCCGGAGACGAGATAACCCATGACGCCAGCCAGCCCGCCGAGCACGATGCCGGCGGCGCCGCCGAGCATCAGCCCGATCTGGATGCTGTGGACTAGGTCGGTCTTTTGCAGCAGGCCCGCCTCGGGCAGGTCGTCGAGGTCGACGTCGTCGCGGGCGACAACGTGCATGTGACGTTCCTCGATACGGGAGAGCAGTAGCTCGTTGTGGACCTTCCGGGCGCTGTCCACTGTAGGCAGCAGGAAATACAGTCGTCTGCGCATCACCTTCCTCCTTCCAGGCAACCCTGGCGTCGTGAAGAGATTGCTGAGCGGTTAACTCAAGTATAGTGCAGATTCCGCGGTGTCCATCGAAGCGGGCGGCCGCTTCGAGGGCGGTCTGCACTTATATTAGGCACCACTGTAATAGCTGTGTTCCGTGGCGGTGCAGGCGCCGGGAGGCACCGAACCCTGGATAAACCGCAACGCACTGTTTTCACGCGAAATATTATTCCAGCCATGTTTGGCATGTGGCTTGCTACGAGGTGGGACGTGGGTTGTATACCAAGCAGCGGTGGATGGCGTTATGAACCAGTGGGGTGATCGAACCGGGGGGCTTGCCCGGCCGGCCGGCGGGACAGCAAGGCGCGGCCGGTGAGACAGGAGCCGAAGCCGGCAGGTTCGCTGCGCGTCCTGCTCGTCGACGAGAGCGTCGGGCGCGCGGCGATTTTGGAGCAGGCCCTGGCCGACGCGGGCCATGCGGTGGTCGGGCGCATCGCGGCGAGCGAGGACCTGCAGGCAGCCGTGCAGCGCATCGAACCCGACGTGATCATCATCGACATGGACTCGCCCGACCGCGACACCCTGGAACATATGCGGGGGATTAGTGCGGACCGCCCCAAACCGATCGTCATGTTCGCCGAGGACGGCGATAGCGCCACGATCGAGGAGGCAGTGCGTGCGGGCGTCAGCGCATACGTGGTCGACGGACTCAATCCGGGCCGCGTCAAACCGATCATGGAGGTGGCCATCGCGCGGTTCCGCGAATTTCAGGCCCTGCGCCAGGAACTGGCCGATGCCAGGCACAGCCTCGCCGAGCGCAAGGATATCGAGCGCGCGAAGGGTATCCTCATGCAACAGCGCAACTGGACCGAGGATGAGGCCTATCAGGCACTGCGCAAGCTGGCAATGGATCGCAACCTTCGCCTCGCCGAGGTGGCACGCAATATCATCGCGGTCGCCGATCTGTTGTGAAAGAGAATAACGAATTGACGGCCCCGCCGATCGCGATGGTATTCACCGCTGCGAATCGGCGTAGGCCGGGGCCACGGACGGCCCTTTCTTATTTTCGTTTTGCACCACGGGTGGGCGTCAGCGCCGACGCCGGCACCACAACGGCGCAATTCCTATGCGTCTCGGGCGGTGCGCAATTGACCATTTCTCGGCGAAACAAGCGTTTAGGTTTTTGGCACGACGCTTGCTGTTTGTTACAGCAAGACTGAACGACAGTCGAACACGTATCGGTGCAACGGCGCACCGCTACGTTATCCCAGACGGGACCTAATTCGGACGGCGGCCAAAGGCGGCCATCGTTCATTCGGACAAAGGCGTCCATCCCTATGCCCATCGGGCATGCGGGTGGACGCCTTTTTTGTTGCACAGAATTGTCAATCAGGCACACAGAGGTGGTCATGGACAAGCAAGACGAGAAGAAGGCAGACATGGGCCGGCGCGATTTTCTCAAGGCGGGCGGTATGGTGCTCGGCGGGGCGACCCTGATGGGTGCGGTTCCGGGCTGGCTCAATTCGGCGGCCTACGCCGGTGGCAGCGAGGGGTTGGAAAAGACCAGGCTCAAGTTCGGCATTATTCCGCTGACCGACTGTGCCTCTATCGTGGTTGCGGCTGAGAAAGGTTACTTCAAGAAGCATGGCCTGGACGTCACCGTCTCCAAGGAGGCTTCATGGGCGAATATCCGCGACAAGGTCTCGATCGGTGCGCTCGACGGCGCCCACATGCTGGCCGGCATGCCGATCGCGGCGACCTACGGTATCGGTGCGGTCAAGAAGCCGACCATCACCGCCTACAGCATGGATCTCAACGGCAACGGCATCACCGTCTCCAATGAGCTCTACGATCGTATGGTTAAGGCCGACCCCGAGGCGATGGCCGAACACCCCACTTCCGCGCGCGCACTGAAGAAAGTCATCGACGAGGACAAGGCCGCGGGCAAGCCGCCCATGACCTTCGCCATGGTCTTCCCAGTGTCCACGCACAATTACGAAATCCGCTATTGGATGGGCTCGGCCGGCATCGACCCCGACAAGGATGTGCGCCTCATCGTCATTCCACCGCCGCAGATGGTCGCCAACCTGCGCGCGCGTAACATCGTCGGCTACTGCGTCGGCGAGCCCTGGAACGAGCGCGCGGTCAAGCTGGGTATCGGGCGCACCATCATCACCAACTACGAGATCTGGAACAACAATCCGGAGAAGGTCTTTGGCGTCAATCTCGACTGGGCCGAGAAGTACCCCAATACGCACAAGGCTGCGGTACGCGCGCTGATCGAGGCCGCGCAGTGGATGGATAAGCCCGAGAACCGCATGGAGGTCGTGAAAATCATCTCGCGCAAGTCCTATGTCAATGCGCCGGTGGATGTCGTCAAGATGTCCATGACCGGTACGTTCAAGTACGCCGAAAACGAGGCCCCTCGGCCTCTGCCGGACTTCAATGTGTTCTACCGATACGCGGCCACGTTTCCATGGCAGTCGCACGCCGAATGGTTCATTACGCAAATGTACCGCTGGGGGCAGATCGACCATGCCATGGATATCAAAAAGGCGGCCGCGCAGGTCTATCGGCCGGACATCTACCGCGAGGCTGCGAAGGAAGTCGGCGCGCCGTATCCCACCATCGACTACAAGACCGAGGGCGAGCACGCCAAACCCTGGACTCTGGACCAGGCGACATCGCCGATCGCGATGGGACCGGATCGGTTCTTCGACGGCATGACCTACGACCCGGCGAAGCTCATGGCCTACATCGACGGCTTCAAGGTCAAGAATCTCGCACTCGCCATGGACGCCCTGGGCAAGCTCAATGCCTGACGGCGTCAATTCATCGATGACATGAGCCGAACACGCGAAGGAGGTCCCTCATGACGAACCTGGTCAAGCTCGCCGTCGAGGCCGAGCCGGTCTCAGCGCCGCCCGGCGATGTGCAGGCAAAGTCCGATTCGGCGTCCGCAGCGCCGGCCGCGGCCAAGGCGGTTTCCGCTCCGCCCGCGGCGGGCGATACGCGCCGCGCCGGGTCGCGCGAGCGGCGCAGCGCGATGGTCCAGGCGGTGATCCTGCCGGCCATCACTTTTCTCATCGTGCTCGGGATCTGGGTTGTCGTTCACAGCGAGGTGAGCCGTGCGATCCCCTCGCCGGTGGACACCTGGCACCGGGCGGTGGAGATGCTTTCGCATCCGTTTTACGCCAACGGTCCGAACGACATGGGTGTCGGCTGGCAGGTCCTGTACTCGCTCGGGCGGGTCAGCGCCGGATTCGGTCTGGCCGTCCTGGTCGGTATCCCGGTCGGTTTCATTATGGGCATGAGCCCGGTGTTCCAACGCGCCTGGCAACCGCTGATCCAGATCCTGCGTCCGGTCAGCCCGCTGGCCTGGCTGCCGATCGGGCTGCTGTTGTTCCGAGCGGTCAATCCGTCGGCCATTTTCGTGATCTTCATTACATGTATCTGGCCGACCTTGCTGAACACGGCGGCGGGTGTCAAGGCGATTCCGAAGGACTATCTCAACGTGGCCCGTGTGCTCAAGCTCGGCAAATTGGAGATCGCCCGCACGATCCTCCTGCCAGCGACGATGCCGCACGTGATTACCGGGATGCGCCTGTCGTTGAGCATCGCCTGGATGGTGATCGTCGCGGCCGAGATGCTTACCGGCGGAATCGGTATCGGGTTTTACGTTTGGGACGAATGGAACAACCTGAACGTCAAGTCGATCATCGTGGCCATCATCATCATCGGTCTGGTGGGGATCGCACTGGAGCTCGTGATGAATCAGGTGCAGAACCGTTTCGACTACACCCGGCGCTGAACGAAAGGGCAAAGTTGTGAATATCCATTTACGTAAGCTGAGGAGGTCGCCGTGCGCGCATATTTGAACCTCGAAGGCGTGGGGATTGAATTCCCGACGAGCAACGGGCCGTTTCGGGCCCTGAGCTCGGTCGATCTCAACATCGAACGCGGCGAGTTCGTCAGCATCATCGGCCATTCGGGCTGCGGCAAGTCCACCGTGTTGAACATCGTCGCCGGTCTGCTCGACGCCACCGAGGGTGTGGTCCTGTTGGAAGACCGCGAGGTCAACAGCCCGGGCCCCGACCGCGCGGTGGTCTTCCAGAACCATTCGCTGCTGCCCTGGCTGACGGTCTACGAAAACGTCCGTCTGGCCGTGGACAAGGTGTTCGGCGCGACCAAGTCGAAGTCCGAGCGCAACGAGTGGACACAGCACAATTTGCGTCTCGTGCAGATGGATCACGCGCTGGACAAGCGTCCTGGCGAGATATCCGGTGGTATGAAGCAGCGCGTGGGAATCGCCCGAGCCCTGGCCATGGAACCGAAGGTGCTGCTCATGGACGAGCCGTTCGGGGCCCTGGACGCGCTGACGCGCGCACATCTGCAGGATGCGCTGATGGGTATCCATGCTGCGTTGGGAAATACCGTAATCATGATCACCCACGATGTGGACGAGGCCGTCCTGCTCTCGGACCGCATCGTCATGATGACCAACGGGCCGTCGGCCACCATCGGCGAGATACTGGAGGTCGGACTCGATCGCCCGCGCGACCGGTTGCGCCTCGCCGACGACCACGAATACAACCGGCTTCGCTCCTCGGTCCTGCGCTTTCTGTACGAGCGCCAGCGCACTCCGGGCGAGCGCGTCGCATGAGGGACGGGGGTAACATGAAACAACGTCTGGTACTGGTCGGAAACGGGATGGCCGGCGTGCGGACTCTGGAAGAGCTGCTGAAGTTGGCCCCGGACAAGTACGACATCACCGTGTTCGGGGATGAGCCCCACGGTAATTACAACCGCATCCTGCTCTCGCCGGTGCTGTCCGGCGAGAAGGGCATAGACGATATCATGCTCAACGACGACGCCTGGTACGCCGCGCAGGGTATTGCGCTGCACAAGGGATCGCGGGTCGCGCGAATTGACCGGGCCGCCCGGCAGGTGGTCGCCGAGGACGGGACTGCCGTGGCCTACGACCGGCTGCTTCTGGCGACGGGCTCGCGTCCGTTCGTGATCCCGGTGCCGGGTCACGACCTGCCCGGTGTCATCAGCTTCCGCGATATCGGGGACGTCGATGCGATGCTGGCGGCGAGCCGCGAACACCGGCGCGCGGTGGTGATCGGCGGCGGTCTGCTCGGACTGGAGGCGGCCAACGGGCTCATGCGGCGCGGGATGGACGTGACCGTGGTGCACCTGGGGGATGTGCTCATGGAACGCCAGCTCGACGGCGCCGCTGGGGCGCTGCTGCAAGCCTCGCTCGAGGAACGGGGTCTTGCGTTCAGGATGGGCGCGCAGACCGAGGCGATCCTGGGCGCCGAGCGCGTGACCGGCGTGCGCTTTGCCGACGGCAGCGAGGTGTCTGCCGATCTCGTGGTTATGGCCGTGGGAATTCGGCCGAACATTCAGCTCGCGCAGGAGGCGGGCATCCATTGCGAGCGCGGTGTCGTGGTCAACGACACAATGCAGACCTTCGACCCCGCCGTTTACGCCGTCGGGGAGTGCGTGCAGCACCGCGGTGCCACGTACGGTCTGGTCGCTCCGCTGTTCGAGCAGGCCAAGGTCTGCGCCAACCACCTGGCCGCGCTGGGCAGCTCGCGCTACGAGGGTTCGGTCACCTCGACCAAGCTGAAGGTCACCGGCGTCGATCTGTTCTCCGCCGGTGACTTCGTCGTCGAGGACGGCGACGAGGAGCTCGTGTTCAAGGACGCGGCGCGCGGCGTGTATAAAAAGATCGTAGTACGCGACAACCGGATCAAGGGCGCCGTGCTCTACGGCGATGCCGTCGATGGAGCCTGGTACTTTCAGTTGTTGCGCGAGGAGGCCGACATCAGCGCCAGCCGAGAGCACCTGCTGTTCGGTCAGGCTCATCTGGGCGATTCGGGTCACGGCGAGCAGGAACGCGTGGCCGCCATGGCCGATACCGCCGAGATCTGCGGCTGTAACGGCGTGTGCAAGGGGGAGATTGTCGAGGCGATCACCGCCAAGAAGCTGTTCACCGTGGAAGACGTGCGGGCACATACCAAGGCCTCGAGTTCCTGCGGCTCGTGTACCGCATTGGTCGAACAGCTCTTGGCCAACGCGTTGGGCAGCGATTACTCGGAATCGCCAAAGAAGAAATCGCTGTGCGGCTGTACGGAGTACACGCACGACGAGGTGCGAGAGGCCATCCGGGCGAACGAACTGAAGAGCATCCGTCAGGTCATGGAGTTCATGGAATGGAAAACCGCCGACGGCTGCCCCAAGTGTCGACCGGCCTTGAACTACTATCTGCTGTGCGCCTGGCCGGGCGAATACAACGACGACTATCAGTCGCGTTTCATCAACGAGCGCGCGCATGCCAACATCCAGCGCGACGGAACCTATTCGGTGGTGCCGCGCATGTGGGGCGGGGTGACCAGCCCGCAGGAGCTGCGGGCCATCGCCGACGTGGCGGAGAAATACCAGGTGCCGACGGTGAAGGTCACCGGCGGTCAGCGCATCGACCTGCTCGGCGTGAGCAAGGAGGACCTGCCGCGCATCTGGGGCGATCTCAGCCGCGCCGGGTTCGTCTCCGGTCATGCCTACGGAAAGGCGGTGCGCACGGTAAAAACCTGCGTGGGCTCGGAGTGGTGCCGCTTTGGGACGCAGGATTCGACCACGATGGGGGTCAAGCTGGAACAGTCGACCTGGGGTGCCTGGACGCCGCACAAGTTCAAGATGGCCGTCTCCGGTTGTCCGCGCAACTGTGCCGAGGCCACCATCAAGGACCTGGGGGTCGTGGCGGTGGAGTCGGGCTGGGAGTTGCATGTGGGCGGCAACGGCGGTGTGAAGGTGCGCGCGACCGATTTTCTCTGCAAGGTCGAGAGCATGGACGAGGTGTTGGAATACACGGCCGCCTTTCTGCAGCTCTATCGCGAAGACGCCCGTTATCTGGAACGCACGGCGCCGTGGATCGAGCGCGTGGGGCTGGCCTCCGTCAAACAGCGCGTCGTCGACGACGCCGAAAGTCGCCGCGCCCTGGCCGAGCGCTTCCGGGCGGCGCAACAGGGCGCACAGGTCGATCCGTGGGCCGAGCGCGCCGAAGGCGCGGCGAAACACGAATTCATTCCTATTCGTCAGGTAGGGTAAGCTATGAATCAAGCCGACGCAGAGACACAATCGATGACACAATGGTTCGATATTGGCGCATTGGACGACATTCCCCGCTTGGGGGCGCGCGTGGTGCGCACGGCCTACGGCGATATCGCCGTGTTTCGTACGGCCGAGGACCGGGTATTTGCGCTCGACGACCGCTGTCCGCACCGGGGCGGGCCGCTCTCTCAAGGCATCGTATTCGACGGACGGGTGGCCTGTCCGCTGCACAACTGGTGCATCGAATTGTCGGACGGTACCGCCGTCGCTCCCGATGAAGGTTGCACCGGTACTTATCCCGTGCGGCGGGATGGCGATCGGGTCCTGTTGGGGCTGGCGCCCGGCATGGGTAACGTCGTGTCGCTGGTTCAGGCCGCGGAAGCCTGAGCATGGGGGAATCGGCCCAGACCGTCCGGACGATCTGTCCTTACTGCGGCGTGGGCTGCGGCGTGGAAGTCGCGACGGCCGGGGATTCGGTCATCGTCCGCGGCGACAAGTCCCATCCGGCCAATCTGGGCCGTCTCTGCTCCAAGGGCGCGGCGCTGCCCGATACGCTTTCGCTCGACGGGCGGTTGTTGCATCCGGAAGTCGGGGGCGAGCGCGTCGACTGGGATACGGCGCTGGACAAGGTGGCGGGTGGAATCGCCGGGGTGATCGCGCGCCATGGGCCGGAGGCCGTGGCGTTCTATGTGTCCGGCCAGCTGCTCACGGAAGACTACTATGTCGCCAACAAGCTCATGAAGGGTTTTCTCGGCTCGGCGAATATCGATACCAACTCGCGCTTGTGCATGTCCTCGGCGGTGGCGGGGCATCAGCGCGCCCTCGGCGCGGATTGCGTACCGGGTTGTTACGAAGACCTGGAGCTGGCCGATCTGGTCGTGATCACCGGCTCCAACCTCGCGTGGTGTCATCCGGTGATCTACCAGCGAATTGCACGCGCCAAACGCGAGCGGCCCGACATGAAGGTGATCGTCGTCGACCCGCGGCGCACCGCCACCTGCGATATCGCCGATCTCCATTTGCCGCTCGCGCCGGGCAGCGACGTGTTGTTGTTCAATGGGCTGTTGAACTATCTGCGCCGCACGGATGCGCTCGACTGGAGTTTCCTCGAGGAGCATACCAGCGGTTTCGCCCAGGCCCTGCAGAGCGCACGCGACTGCGCCGGGTCCATTCCCGCCGTGGCCGATGGCTGCGGTCTGCCCGAGCAGTCCGTCGCCGAATTCTTCCACTGGTTCGCGCGTACGCAAAAGACCGTGACCCTGTTTTCGCAAGGCGTCAATCAGTCTTCCAGCGGCGTGGACAAGGTCAATGCCATTATCAACTGTCACCTGGCGACCGGGCGTATCGGACGACCCGGCATGGGACCGTTTTCGATGACGGGTCAGCCCAACGCCATGGGCGGGCGCGAGGTCGGTGGTCTGGCCAATCAGCTGGCCGCTCACCGGGCGTTCGACGACGCGGCGGCGCTGGAGCGCGTGGCCGGTTTCTGGCGCGCCGCGGACATGGCGCGCAAACCGGGACTCAAGGCCGTGGATCTGTTCGAGGCCGTGGCGGACGGGCGTATCAGGGCCGTTTGGATTATGGCGACCAATCCGGCAGTCAGCCTGCCGGACGCCGACCGCGTGCGCGAGGCACTGCGCGTCTGTGAGTTGGTGATCGTTTCGGACTGCGAACGCGATACCGATACCACGGCCTGTGCGGATATCCTGTTGCCGGCCGCGGCCTGGGGCGAGAAGGAGGGGACCGTCACCAATTCGGAGCGGCGCATCTCGCGCCAGCGCGCCTTTCGTGACGCGCCGGGAGAGGCGAGGCCGGACTGGTGGATCGTCAGCGAGGTTGCACGGCGCCTCGGTCATACCGAGGCCTTTGGCTACGAGTCGGCGGCGGAGATCTTTCGCGAGCATGCAGCACTGTCCGGTCTACTCAACGGCGGTGCCGATCGAACCGGCCACGACTTTGACATCAGTGCGCTGGCGTCCATCAGCGATGAGGAATACGCAGCGCTGCAGCCCGTGCAGTGGCCCGTTACGGCAGCCCGGGGCAAGGGTGTTCGCGGTACGGCGCGCCTGTTCGGCGACGGTCGCTTTCCCAGTGCATCGGGCAAGGCACGCTTCGTCGCGGTGAGACCGCGGCCTCCGGTCCACCTGCCGGAGGGCGGTTTTCCGCTCGTGTTGAACACGGGGCGTGTACGCGATCATTGGCACACGTTGACCCGTACGGGCAAGGCGGCGCGACTCAGCGTGCACACCGTCGAGCCTTACGTGGAAATGCACCCCGCCGATGCCGCGGCGCGAGGGCTCGACGAGGCGATGATCGCCGAGGTGCGCAGCCATTGGGGATGCATGCGGGCGCGCGTGAAAATCACATCGGGTCAGCGCGAGGGGAGCGTGTTCGTGCCCATGCATTGGAGCGACCGTTTCGCCGCGCGCGCGCGGGTCGACGCGCTGGTCAATCCCGTGACCGACCCGGTCTCCGGTCAGCCCGAATCCAAGCACACACCGGTCGAGGTATCACGCTGGCAGGCGGCCTGGTACGGGTTTGTGCTGACGCGCGAGCCGTTGCCCTGGGACATAAAAGACGACGCGGACTACCGGGTACGTGCACGTGCCGACGGCGCATGGCGTTACGAGATCGCCGGCAGCGAGGCGTTCGACGATCCGGCGTTACGTGCGCGGGCGCTGATAGGCCGTGGGCTGTCGGAGGACGACAAAGACGAATGGGTCGAGTACCACGATGCGGCCCAGGGGCGCTACCGCGCCGCGCACCTGCACGGCGGGCGGCTGGAGGCCTGTGTGTTCATTGAATCGCGGCCGCAGCTGCCGGCGCGCGAATGGCTGCTCGCGTTGTTCGCCGAGCAAAGCCTGGACGAGTCCAGCCGTATGGCGTTGTTGAGCGGGCGTCCGCCGGGCGGGCAGGGCGATGCGGGCCGGATTATCTGTTCGTGTTTCGGCGTGGGCCTGAATACGCTTCGCGAGGCGATCGCCAATGAAGGCCTGACAACGCCGGAGGCCATCGGCGCGGCGCTGCGCGCCGGCACGAACTGCGGTTCGTGTATTCCGGAACTCAAGACGCTCATTGCGGAATGTAAGGATCAAAACGCCGCCTGAGGCGTGCGACGCAGAACGGACCGGGGCCGTGGGATGGGTATCCGCGGGCGCGGGGCCGGGCCTCGATCCGGTACGGCGGTGGACGTTTCGCCATCCTGACCGCTGCGTGCAGGCGGGGTCGACGGCCTGGTTCACGTCTAGTCCAGGCCGCGGATCTCCACGCCCTTCCAGAAGGCCACGTGATCGGTGATGCGCTGCGCGGCGTCCTTCGGACTCGGGTAGGTCCAGGCGGCATCGGCGTTTCGCGCCCGCTCGGTCACGACATGGTAATAATGCGCCGTGCCCTTCCACCCACATTCGGTGCGGGTTTCACTGGGCTCCAGGTAATCGAAGTTGACGCTGTCCGGCGGGAAATAATAATTCCCCTCCACGATCACGCACTTATCGCTGTCTGCCAGTACGGTTTCCCGCCAAATGGCACAGGTCATATCCTCCTCCTTGACGCCGTGTGCGCCGCGTCACGGGCCCGGTTTGTCATCGCCCGTCCCGCAAGTATAGAATGAAAGCCAAGCCGAGCCAGGGAACGATCCCATGCCCAATTCCAACGGCGTCCTTCACACCGGGCGCGGCGCGCGGAGCGATGCCGCAAACGGTTCCGAAGATTCCCCGTCCGATGCCCGTCACGTAGCGGGTGGCGATCTCTTCGCCGATTACCGGCGCATTCGCGGCGACAGCGAGGCGCTGTGCGGCCCGCTGGAGATCGAAGATTACGGCATTCAGACCATGCCCGACGTCAGTCCGCCCAAGTGGCATCTGGCGCATGTGAGCTGGTTCTTCGAGACCTTCCTGCTCAAGCCGTATTTGTCCGACTATCGTGAGTTCCATCCGCGCTTCGCCCACCTGTTCAACTCGTATTACGAGACCGTCGGCACGTTTCATCCGCGCCCCGAGCGGGGCCTGCTTTCTCGGCCGACCGTGGAAGAGGTCTATCGCTACCGCGCACATGTCGACGCACATATGGGCGAGCTGCTCGATCGCCTGGCGGCGGGCCAGCTGGCGCCGCGGGACACCGAGGACGTTCGCCTGCGCACTGTCATCGGCCTCAATCACGAGCAGCAGCACCAGGAGCTGCTGCTGACCGACATCAAGCACATCTTCGCTTACAATCCGCTGCGTCCAATATATAAGGAACAGCCCAATTTCCCGCACGCGGTACCGCGCCCGCTGGAGTGGGTCGAGTTTCCGGGCGGCGTCCACGAGATCGGACACGCCGGCGCCGGGTTCGCCTACGACAATGAGACCCCGCGCCACAAGACCTATACCGAGGACTACCGCCTCGCCTCGCGTCCGGTGACCAACGGCGAGTTCATCGAGTTCATCGAGGCCGGCGGGTATACGCAGGCCGAGCACTGGCTGTCCGAGGCTTGGAAGACGGTGCGCGACAATGGTTGGCAGGCGCCGCTCTATTGGGAGCGCATCGACGGGCGCTGGTGGTATATGACGCTGGGCGGCATGTTTGCGGTCGACGAGCATGCACCGGTGTGCCACGTCAGCTACTACGAGGCGGACGCCTACGCACGCTGGGCCGGCAAGCGTCTGCCGAGCGAGGCCGAATGGGAGCTCGCGGCCGCAGCCGCGCCGATCGCCGGCAACCTGCGCGACTCGGGTCTGCTGCACCCGACCTCGAGCAATCAACCGAACGCGCCGGCGCAGCTCTACGGCGATGTCTGGGAATGGACCCAGAGCCCTTATGCACCTTATCCCGGATTTCACCCGCTGGGTGGCTCGCTGGGCGAGTACAACGGCAAGTTCATGTGCAGTCAGATGGTGCTGCGCGGCGGCTCATGCGTCACGCCGGCCGAACATATCCGGGCGAGTTACCGGAACTTCTTCTATCCCGGCGACCGCTGGCAGTTCAGCGGTTTCCGTCTCGCGGAGGACAAATGAGATGGGCGCCACCGCTGCCGATATCAGCTTCTACGATCACCATCCCAAGCCGGCCAATTTTTACCGCGAGGTCCTGGATGGCCTGAGCCGAAGCCCGAAGGCGATCCCGCCGAAGTTTTTTTACGACGAGCGCGGCTCGCACCTGTTCGATGCCATCTGTCACACCGAGGATTACTATCCCACGCGCACCGAGCTGTCGATCCTGCGCGACAACGCCGATGAGATCGCCGCCCTGGTCGGCGAAGACTGCCTGCTGGTCGAGCCGGGCAGCGGCAACAGCATGAAGGTGCGGGTGCTGCTCGATACCCTGCGCCCGTGCGCCTATATGCCGATGGACATCTCGCGCGACTACCTCATCGCCGCGGCCGAGAATATTTCACAGGACTATCCCTGGCTGGACGTGCACGCGGCCTGCGCCGACTTCACGCGGCCCATGGATCTGCCGTACTCGCCCGAGGGTGCGCGCAAGGTGGCGTTCTTTCCCGGATCGAGCATCGGCAACTTCGAGCCGCCGCGGGCCGCTGAGTTCATGGCCAACGTCGCGGCGATGGTCGGTCCGGGCGGCGGGCTGCTGATCGGCGTGGATCTGAAGAAAGACCCGGCGGTGCTCAACGCGGCCTACAACGACTCCGAGGGCGTGACTGCCGCGTTCAATTTGAATCTGCTGGAGCGCATCAATAGAGAGCTCGATGCCGACTTCGATCTCGGCGCTTTTCGGCACCACGCCTTTTTCAACGAAGAGCTCGGGCGTATGGAGATGCATCTGGTCAGCGAACGTGACCAGAGCGTGCGCGTCGACGAGCGGCGCTTCGAGTTCGCGGAGGGCGAGAGCATCCATACCGAATGCTCTTACAAATATCACATCGAGGAGTTTCAGGCCCTGGCCGATCAGGCCGGATTCGCCGCGACGCAGGTGTGGACCGATCCCAAGGGCCAGTTCAGCGTGCACTTCTTCGAGGTCAACAAATAGAATCCTAGGTTCAGCGACTTACCCGGGCGGGTCGCAGCAAGCGCACTAACAACAGCGCGAAGGCCAGCGTCCAACAGCACGCCGCCGCCCACAGGCCGGGCGCATCGGCAGGGCCCAGGGTAATCCGCAGCACCGCGGCGGCGCTCAGCAGCAAGGCCGCCGCGCTGATATCCCACCACGTATCTCCGGTGCGCGTCGGTTGGCGCGGCGCGCGAAGTGCCTGCGTGCGCGCCATCATGACCAGCGTCAGCGTGCCCACAGCACCGATGGTGATCGCGTGCAGTGAGGTGTTCACGTCCAACCAGCCGAAGGCCTGGGCACCCCCCTTGAGCGCCAGGCCCGGGATCAGCCAAACGTAGCCCAGCGCAAGCGTCCACAGGGCGGGGCGGGCGAGAGTATGGTGCAGCGGCCACGCGGCGACGCGCGCCAAGGCGAGCAGCGCTGCACTCAGGCACAGCACCCCGGCGGCTTGCCCCGCACCGAAGGCATCCGAGGCGCAGGCGACACCGACCAGAAACGCCAGCGGCAGCTCGTAGCGTCGGTTGGTCATATTGAACCGGGCGCGCTCCTCGCGCGGGATGCCCTGGCGTTCCATATGGCCGCCGATCGCTGCAGGCAGGGCGCGCCCGCCGACGATGAGCGTGAGCAGCGCGAACAGGTCCACGGTCGCGCGCAGCGCATCGAGCTGCATGGAGAGGTCGCCGCGCACCACGCCGGCCCACCACAGAGCATCGGCCAGCAGGAAGAGCAGCAGGACGCTCGGGACGATGCGATTCTCCGGGCGTTTGGCCGCGCGCAAGAGCGGCGGGGCGGCACTGGCCCACAAGGCGAACGCAAATGACAATCCCGCGGCCACGGCCGCCAGTACGGGCCAGGCCGATCCGAACAGCGTCGCCAGGCGAGCGGCGAGCCAGGTCGCGACCAGCAGCCACGCGCCGGTGCGGCTGGTGCGGGTGAGCAGAAAGCCGGCGACGACCGTCAGCGCGAAACCGAACAGCATTTCGTGGCCGTGCCAGGTTGGCGGGATCGGGCCGGCATCGCTCCCGATGCGCGTGCGCAGCAGTATCCAGCCGGGCAGGGCCGAGATCGCCCAGCCGGCGGCGAGCGGGAAGAACAGGCGATGGGCGGGCCAGGGGCGGGATGGGGATCGGCGGCTCACCTGTCACAGTATAGCGGCGATCGCAACGAAGGGAACGCATCGGATGCATTCAAAGGAGCCATAAGCACGTTCTAAACGGTCATCTGCGGCTCAGGCCCCTTTGCGTATTGGTGCGGAGGGTGCCCGAAGGGTCCCTTAGGATGACGGGATGTACAAGATTCGCCCACGCCGCGCCTTGTGCGACGCGGGGGAGCGAGGGAAGATCGCACACAGGGAGGTGCGCCATGACAAAACGGCATGGATTGCCGTTTTGCGCGACCAAAGGTCGTCCGAAGGATGG